>Ga0209589_1001150_pt1 | contig 42407 bp, 16 predicted proteins | sample CowpeawhiteBW_FD_187525 | JGI IMG/M metagenome (GOLD analysis project Ga0209589, IMG submission 187525) | Root nodule microbial communities of legume samples collected from California USA - Cow pea white BW (SPAdes) (version 2) | ecosystem: Host-associated > Plants > Roots > Nodule | place: USA...
ATAACTGGAAAAGACAAGTATTATGTAACTTTTAATGTGCTAAAATTTAAAGAATACATTGTGTATGTCATAGTATGAATATGATGAAAATGTTGAATTATCAATTTATCATCTAATTCCCCAAAGCCTTTACTTAATTTTGTGAACTTCTTAAAATTTTCCAATTTTTAAACATTGAAAGTTTTATCATAAAAAAATAAATAAATAAATAAAAAAGCGGGCCGGCCCGCGAGCCCGCGGGCCAGAGTATGTGGCCCGCATAAAATGTGCGGGGCGGGGCGGGCCGACCCGCGATGTGCGGGCCTTATGCGGGGCGGGCCTAAACAGGGCCGGCCGGCCCGCATTGCCACCCCTAAGGAGAAATGTCATTGAATATAGTCATATGGTCACACCTAATGCTTCTTGGAGTGGTGGAAGAGGAACAATAGGCAAATTCTAAGCTGCAGGGAGTGGAGAGATCGCTTAGCAACGAGCAAGCTAAGAAGGGAAGAGACCGTGAAGTGCGAAGAGATGGCAAACCTCTAGTGAGAGGCTGAGATGGATAAGAGGTTCATATTAGAATTAACAGTCAGCAGGTGGAAAGGGGTCTTTTCAACTTTGTTAATGGGATGTTTCAAGGAAAAGTAGTTCCCATGAGCAAGACATTTGACCTTGGGTATAAAGTGGAAGGTTTCACGCACCAGAAGGAAGGACACACCTTTAAAGGTTATTCTCGTATGGAAGGACAACCCAACTGACGTCGGAGCACAATGATGAAGGGGGTGAAAAGAAAAGTTTTGAGTAGTTGACATGGTGTCTACAAGGGTTGATGCTAAAGTAATTAGCACGAATAAATCTCATCCAGAGATGCACCTTACAAGGTGATGCTTGGACTAAGAGCCGGTTTTCTTGGGATCGTGTACTCCTTGATGTCGCCAGTATGGTAAAGAAGTCATAGTTGCCTTAAGAAGGGGCTGAGGTTGAGACGATGGTTTTGCTACAATTGCGACCAAGTGGAGACTCGCTCGGGTGTGTGGTGCCTTCGTGGTGATCAAAGTATTTAAATTCAAAGCCAATTTGAATTGTTTCCTTTACAAGGTTGGGACATAATCTCAAGAGTGAATTGGTTGTTTTCTTAATCTCATTCTTAGGAGATGCGATCTCCAACGAAGTAGTATCCTTTGATTTGAAGAGATATGTCAGTGGTGGTGTAACAAGTGTGGATCAAGCTGAAAGATGAGGGCAGGGTGTCATGTGACTCAGAGTTAAACGATAAAGGCAAGCGAAAAATAAACGCAAGGAATCTCAATGGTAGAAGAGTTATAGATTTATTTTGAAGTAAACATTAGAATTTTCGCTTTAGAGTGGTGATGTTCCCTTTTGCATTTGGGTCTGAAGTCAAACTTGTGCTGATAGTTTCTAATTGGAAGCTTTATGCAAGGATTGTGAAGTAAGAGAAACAAGTGAAAGAGTTGTTGGAGACATAATGGTATAAACTCAGTATAATCACCAGGAGGACTGTTAGTTTGGTGAATCTTTAAAGAGAAGTTGTGGTGTGTCAAGCCGTTCAGGAAGAGTATTGACTAAGGTTGGAGTGACTAATAAGGAATATGGTTATAAAAGGATAGATACATTGTTGAGAAAATGAAACGCTGAGGCTATCAAAAGAGGAGTTTAAAGGGTTCTGCAAGTTTTATAGGGGTCTCGAGGAGGATTTCTCAACGACGATTGCTTCCTTGTCATGGCGGACATGAAGGGATCATTATTTTGAGTAAACAAACAAGTGAGCTTGGGTATAGATCAAAGTAGCGCAGCGGATGGTGGCAGATGATGCTTAGAAATGATAAGAGGTGCGTGAGAAGAACTATCTTATTCAAGACCTAGAGATTTCTACGAAGACCAGTTCTTTAAAAACATCAAAGGTTTCGTTCTTGTGAGTATCGAGTAAAAGTGTGCAATGATAGTTTAGAGTTGGCTGGGAATACGAAAGAGGTGAATTATGAGAAATTGTATGTGATGTATATTTATATATGTGTATACGCATGTTGAACTCGTTTGATTGATTAAGAATGTTGGTCCGTGTCAGTGCGTAATTCCTTGGTATCTCTAGGTGAGATTCTCAGGGTCGTGCTTATGTATAACTAGGTAAGGACTGACTCTTGTGGTGAGAGTAGCAGGAGGCTTGAAATTCATTAAGGACTAACCTTGTGATGAGGGAAAATTGATTCATTGTAACATTTGTAACATATAGCTCGGGGGTGAGCTTCGGGGGTTTGGGCAAGGATTCTTGGTTATATCTGGCATCATGGTATGTGACATTTCATTTAAATTAAAGTTATTATTTAAATGGGGTGTTACATTAACATTGAATAATTTATATACTATAATAATAATTTATTTGGTTAATGAAATCTTTAAAATGATTTTCTTAAATTTTTTTATCTATTAGTTAGACAGTTTAATCTAATTATCCATAATAAGAATCTTCAATACCTTGTTTGTTCAATTAATCTTTAATACCTTATTTGTTCAATTACACTTTTACCCGCAAATGCAATATAAGCGTTTGGTTCGGCAATAATGATATCTTCCAACATGTCAAAACTAGCTGTCACCCCACCTATAGTAGGAGAAATAAGTATCAATACATTAGAATAATTTTTGAATTGTTTGATAATAATATAAAGTAAGTTATTCCAACATTACAATGTTAAGTTATTAAAAGGAATATTTAATTAATTTGAAAATCTTACAACAAATACAACATAAATACTTAAATAGTATTTTAGTTAATGCATCTCATTCAAAACATTTTTTCTCAAGCAACGTTATTTATATAAAAATTACATCATTTACTCAATGAAAAAAATTGTTCATCAACATTACTCGATTACAATCAACATTTGTAACCAATTCTAACGTGGATTGCATAAGGTGAACTTTGTTTAAATAAACTCAAGGTTCAGTTGGCAATTAGGGGGATCAATTTAGCAATTGCCACTTTTTTCTTCACCCTCTTTTGCAATTTTCTGAACACTCAAGTGCACATTTTCGTCTCAAGTTTTATTATAAAAACATATTACATTCAAAATCCAAACCTAAATCACTTTTTACTATATACACACACCACTGTATTCCATATGAGCGATTATCAAAATCACCTTTAACTCCAATTTAAACTCTCTCAAATAGTGTTTTCCAACATTTCATCTAGTAAACAAAAGATAGGAATTAAACAAAAAAGACAGCATTCAAAATTTAATATTGCTTTGTAGTGTAATAAAGAAGCACTATATCTTAAACTCTAGGACAATCTTTCTACCCACTACAAAAAAAGAAGTTACATTGACATCAGCTTTGGTCCATTGTCTGGCATACCCATCCCTGCAGCTAATTCGGCATCAAGTTGAGTATGTGGTGCAGGACCCATCATTTGTTTTACACTACACAATCAAACCGTAATATTAGAACCAATATCATTCTACTACAATATGTAAATGCCAGTGTGCTTGCACTTCAATTGACATATATGTTGCCATGTTATGAGTTGGAACAAGTATAGAACATTTTGATGATAAGCGTGTTGATAGAATTCCTCATTAGCTAAAATAACAGAGCCACTTAACTTCATTATATATATATATATATATATATATATATATATATATATATATATATATATATATATATGTGTGTGTGTGTGTGTGTGTGGGTGTGTGTTCACTTTTCCAATAATGTACAAGCAGGAAAAGGGCAATTCGAATTCACACCTTATATTAATATAATTTATTAGTATAAGCAGGGAAAGGGCAAGCTAAGGTAATAATTAGGACTGAGGTAAGTAATTAATCAAGCTATTCAACATGCATGACTTGGTTAACTATTTTCCATCCATAATCTATACCGAGTCATCCAATTTGATCATTCCTTTTAAAACAGAGACTAGAAGAAGGATCAATTTTATTTTTATTAAAGTTCCAAATGCAATTTCTTTTATCTAAAGAAGCTTGAATTTTCTAGTATTATGTTCAACTACACTCAATTCTTATTAAGAAGCAAGACTTGTTCCTTTCATAGTGTCCATCAGCTTTATATGTTCACATATCTGAAAGCTCAAACATAAAAAACAAGAGTACAACAAAACACTATCGATTCTATAAATTTAACCAATCTTCACCAATATAAATAAGGGGAGAATGTAGCATAGATTCAAAAACAAAACATAAGAAAAAGTAGCATACCGCCTCCTGTGTCGTTTGGTCTTAAAGTGTTCATCCCTCACAGTTTTATTGGAAAAGTACCGACTGCACAAATAAAAATCAATTACTCTATCTAATCATGAAACCAACCAACAATCAAAAAAAGCAACAAGAAAAAGAAGGGAGCTTGGAGACGAATACTTCAGTATCCATATTCCTTAAATCACAACAAAAACGGAATAAGCAGATTGAGAATTAAGGAAAACATACAATGATTTGTTCTCCCATGTTGTTCCGAAACGGAGAAGAGGGATGGGATTGAATAGGTTTAAGAAAGACGAAAACAGACTCCAGTTAACAGTTTGAAACAGCATGAAGAAAAATGCTACCGATGCTAACTATAAACCCACTCCTAGAGTGCAGAATTATCAGGGACTCTTCTTATCAGGTTATTGAATAATCAGAACTAAAAAGTTCGAGAAATCAGTTTTTAAAACCATAAACTGAAAAGTGAATCAAACATGACCTAAAATCTATGCTTTCTCTCGTCTTTCTCCTCTCTGTTATTACCCATGTACCCTTTTCATCTTCTATTCCTATAACCTAAACTTGGCATCTCAGTGTTCCACAACACCAAATTTTTCAATCCCATATTAGAAAATCAATATATATACAAACGTTAATTATATTGATAAAACAAGCACACAAAAAGAGAGGAAGAAAAAGAAATTACTCGCAGTGAGGGCAATAGTACTGTCCCATCCCAGGCAAATCTTCGTCTACGGGTAAAGGGGTTTTCTCTTCATCGGGTTTGTTTACCTGCGCGTAAACCATATCGTCCCCTTTCAACTCAAATTTGGTTCGGCGTGCTGTCTTGTGAGAATATCTTCTCTTCTTCACGCTCCGGTGCGGACATTTTCCTCCCATTCTTAGCGTTTCACAACCGTTAGGGTTTCACAGCTCTGATTCCACTTCCCTGGCAACTTGTAATTAGGGTTTTTCTTCTGAGGATGACGATGGAGTGTGAAACCACGGCGCCTCAAATCAAATCTCTCTTCTTAAAAAAAAAAAAAAAAAAAAAAAAAAAAAAAAAAAAAACAACAACTAATGTGTGAGAAACAGAAATACAAAAATGGGCCTGCTGGATTACTTGGCCCGGTCTAATTAACTTATGGGCTCCTGCAATCCTTTAATTTCTCTGTACACCACTAGGAGGATGTGTAAAGACCAAAATATTCCTCTTCCCAAATACAAAACTTAACTCTCTCTTCTTTTTGTTTTCTACTGTGTATACACGGGCTTTCCGTTTACACTGTTTAAAAGATTATTTTCAATTTATTACTATATTTAATAGACGGTGGATTTGTTTGATAAATAATTTTAATAAAATTTAGAAATTAATATTTAAGTATGTGTGTTTTCTAGTAAAGATATAAGATGTAAGGGTATTATAGATAGTTATGTTTTATTTTTAAGAATATTTTTATATGTTAGATATTTAAAATATTATTTTATTGCGTGATTTAAATTAGAACATTTTAATTTAAAAAGAATTTAAACCGTTAGTTAAAATAGGTTTTAAAATATTTAGATAATATATAAATGCGGTATTTTTAATAATAATTTCTAAATATTATAATCTTATAAATATAGAATATTATCCAAAGTCGTTTGAAGTTACAATTGAGATTAATTGAAGGTGGAATATATATTTGGGTTTTCTGATTTAATTACGGATAATGATATATTATGAATTATTATATCATTATTGTTAATTACACATTCGCAGAATAAGGATATTTGTTCATTCAGTCCCTTGATTTATGTTGCGTCCTTTTTATTTTGAAATTACGACTTTGCTTTTTATTTTATAAAAAAAAAATATTTCTTGAGATGTCTTACAAACTGTATAATTTGGAAGGTGTGCGTATTACAATGTTAGTTGTACGAGATAAATGTTAAATTGCATTGAACAAAATTCTATATGCACAACATAATTTTGAAAATTGATTGAATACTTGAAAAACGTATTTTAGATTCGTAAAAAGTCCTTAGATACTTAATTGAAATGTGGTTGTCGATTGTTAGGTGCCTTTGTGAAGAGCATATTGTTGCATGCAAGTAAATCCATAATGGGGTATTCTAAGAAGAAGACATATAAGCCTAAATAAAAGATACTTGGAAAATGTGTTGTAAAGGTGTTCTCATAATACAATCGAGCCAATAAAAGGTTTGATTTCATAGCTTTTTCGTTAATAATATTATTAGTTAATAAACTTCTTTTTCTCTTTTGATTTGTTAAAATCTAGATAGATATGTTCATTGTTTCATTGTACCAAATTTCTAATCAGGATATATAGAACATAATATTTAAAATAAATAAAAATACGTACCAGAATTTTTTCAAAACTTTGAATTATACAACTTTATTTATGCAAATTTGACTGAATACTTGTGTTCCTCCTTTTTCCATATCCGTATATCCTCGCCTTCTATTTTTGTTTGATTTATTAATTGGCTAAATTTAGATAAACGAGACAATTTCCACTCAAATTCTATTTAATTCATTTTTGCCAACTCCCAAGGTTTCAATTTTATTTTTTTATGAAAGTTAACCTTGACTTCCAAAACTATCTCAAAACACCTAAATATACTTTTTGATAGCCATGATATTTTAAATTTTTACTTCAGAAACAATCAACGTGTCATGCAAATTGTAAAAGATTAACTTGATCTTTTTCTCTTTTACTTCTATCCAGTGTAACATTGTTTCTTATCTGTCTGCGTAACCATCCTATATAGTTCTTATGTCACTATTAATAATAAAAATGTGTCATAGGATCATCTAAACAAATATATGCTTTATAGTATGTTGGGAACTCTTGATTTGTATGATGGAAAAATTAGATTTCTATGAAAAATGAGTGTTTTTGTTACAAGGTAGTTTAGAGTCGATTTTAATGTAGATATTTTTGGAAACCTACAAAATTTACACGGAAAACATCAATATTTACGCATACAACCAAAAGAACACAATTTTACCATCCAATCAAACATGTACAATAAAAACTCCATAATCATAATATAGGATAAAAAAGAAATTATTTTTCATACCCACCATATGTAAAAACATCATAAATTAAAAACCCCTAAATTTTCATAATTAGGGTTTATAAAATTGAGAAGAAAAAAAATATTAGAAGAATCACATAATTTCATAAGAGACTTTGATATGTAAGAACATTATGTCTTTCATACAATTACGTAACATAAAAAACTCAAATAGGATCTTAAATAAGTTACATGATTCTCACATATATATTAAAAAGGGAGAGAATGTATAACTTTTTTCATTAGCAAATATCCTCTAGTTTTCAATGAAATGAATGACCTGATTCTTTGTCTTTATGAGAAATTGTTCCTCAATGTTCTGGGATCCAATTCAATGAATGACGGTCCAAGATTTCTCTTACGTGATGGATTTAGAGAAACATACATATTTACTTGGCTGGTAGGGAGCCTTGTCTCTGGTTTATATAGATATAAAACTTTATTGTTCTGCTAGGTTGATCTTTATTATGAAAAAATTGCTCCTCATTAACCTAATTATTATTTTATTTTCATTATTAATTTATTTACTTACTAGTCTCTTCGATATATGAGTCTCACGCATAAGATGTATATACCTCGGCGTGAGAGGGTGTGTTGGAAGTCTTACAGGTACAAATCTCATCTTACAAATCGGTTTTATGGGATTAAGTTAGGCTTAAAACTCACTTCTAACATAAAACCTTACACAAATGATAACAAGGTTTTATTCCTATAGTGAGAAGGAAAACCTATATAGAGCATTGTGCATTGTGGTGCTACAGACTTAGCTTCTTTTGGAGGAACTATATAGGGTGGATGAACATAAGTGTGAGTTGTTTATTAATTGGTTTATGAGTTGAGGGTTGTCTCAAAAGGTGCTTGTCATGTGTTTTTCCTGGTTATTTCCCTCCTTATTCCTTTATGTCCAATGTCATTATTAAAAACCAATACAAAGCTTTTCTGCAGAACATCATTGATTGCACATATGTAATAACAAAATTCATATGAATCATTTGTCGCCAGGAGGAACCTTCCTATGTATACAGCAAAAACAACAACATTGACCCTCACATGGATGAGACAAAATTTGACATAAACACTGCAATCGAACGTGCCCTTTAACTAACCAAAAAGCACGATTTTCACACTTTAGCAAGTGGGGCAGCTACGTTGCTATCTGCTGCCAAATCAGCATGCATTAATTTATTCACAATTCACCAATTAAACAAGTGATGCAAGTTACACTTTAGCCTACTACTCAAGTTTCACAACAATTCTCATCATAACAAATTTAAGTGGCTTCTATATATTTTAGGTTTTATTTTATAGTTTTTAAATATTGTAATTGTTCGAATTCGTTTAAGATATAGTTAATGTGATTTAAGTTCCTGCTATTCCACCACCGTGTCAATTAAATTTATTATACATTTATAATTGTATGATTTTAAAGTCGTTAATATGAAATTGATTTATAGTATATAAATATAGGAAAGTAAAATTATAAATTATTTGAAATACATAACTTCAATTCAAATTTTGAGAAACGAAAGATATTTTGAGGTATTTGAAAAACTAAATTAACATAATTGAAAAATCTAAAACTATTGAATCATAGACAAGTGGAAATTAAATGTACTTTTTTTATTATTTTAATTAATTAACTCCCCTTTTTAAGGTAATTGATTAATGCATGTCTTGAAAAAAACGTTAAGTGCGTAGGAGTACGTTTGAAATAAATGTCCAGTACAAATTATTAAGGCCGAAGAATCTTACTCGTGTTCCACATTTTGGCTAAGAAGGTTAAAAATATTATAGTTGGTAATTTGTGCGAGAGTATTTCTTTTAGACTATATATAAATGATACTTAGTTGTTGTTTTTTAAGTTTCGCATTGAATAAATATAAGATCAATTTATGATACATATAAGTATGTACAAATTTTATCTTATAAATTGATTGTGTAAAATTAAATTAAATTTAAAATTTACTTCTTAGCATATTATTAAAATTATAAATTAAAGTCTATGATAACAAAGTTTATTATTTATTGGATCTATTCTTTTATTTACTATTGAACATATTGAACCATACATTAAGATTTAATCTCACCATATATATATATATATATATATATATATATATATATATATATATATATATATATATATATATATATATATATATATATATCGGGATGTGGGAATGTTATGTTAAAAATTTCACATTAATTAAAGTTAAGATTAATTGACAATATCTAAATATGTGCAAATCATATCTTAAAGATTAATTTTGTAAAATTAAATTAAATTTAAATCACTCCTTAATAACATTTTTGTCATCTCACTCAACGATCCACAAATAAAATTATGAAAGGTTACATTTTACTACAAGACAAAGTAGAGACATAATATTTTTGTATATTTTTTAATATATTGATAAGATATTTTGAATTTTAATTGAGGTTATGAATACAAAATATTTTTATTTTTATTTTTATTTTTATTTTTATATTGAAATAATCTTATAGCATTCCATATTTCTATTCGACATGTGGGTGCACGAAAGTAAAACATAACTCATTTACTTGCAGTACTTATAAACTATAATTTTTTTGTTTGGTAAACACAATTTTCTTTTTTACCTCCTTGGGTGCTTTAGCCCAATTTTTGTTCCATGGTGAGAAGAAAAAATGATCACAGTGATATGAACGTGCCACATCACAGTGATATGCTAAATTTTGGGGACAAGACGGGTTCGTAGAAGTATCGTTTGGTTTGTTTCCACCACGACACAAATAATTGTTTGATTCAAAACTCATTTTCAAGTCCAAGTTCTCGTAATCTCCATTGTTATAGAAGTCAATTTTGGATTGTTCTCTGCCTTAGCCATACTTGTCAATTTTACTTTGTTCCAATTAAGGAGGAAAAAAGTTAGGATAAAAGGAAGCAAGAGAGAAAAATAAACAAATAAAAATTATTAGATTTTTAGAGTGTGTAGATAGAAAATAAAAAATAAAAAACAAGAAAATTTGATTTTTCACCCGTCATTATATCTCTTTCTTCCTTTCCCTTAAAGTAAAAGGAGAAAAATATTTCTTTTTCTCTTAATACGCATGTTTCGCTTTCTATATTTATTTTTCAGCACGGAAAGAAATGTTTCTTTTTTCTTGTTAATAGTTAATAGGGTATTGTCTTTTAATGATAAAACGAATATTTAAAATTAAATTAATGTTTTTTATTATATACAAATCATCATTATTGTTTTCACAATCAAATTAAGGAGTAAATGGTCTACTCTAAGAGTGTGTTTGTTTCCACTTATGCCCTGTATATAAACAGATAGATTTGTGAGTGGGTAACTCATTTGTTTCAAAAGATTTAAAGGTATTTGAAGGAGAAGAATTGCACGTGAGTGTCATATTTGCATCCTCGCATTGTTACAGAGATAAATGAGGATTCATTAGCATACAACATGACATGAGATCATGAAATTACCCTCCACGTGTTTTCAAAATAAGTTATTCATCACATGTAAGGCTACACATGCAACATGAGAACCGATTTTGTGGCTATAATAGGTTCTCTTTGTGCAGAAGTGAGCCTCATACCAATTAATTTTACTACATTAATTACAATAATAATTACTTAATAATAGTGTTAATTTTATTATAATGTAATATTTAATTAAAATTGTTTTCAACCGATGATAATAATAACAATATTATTATTATTAATAATAAATAGATATTTTACTTTAAATTATTTTTATAACCAAGAAAATGAAAATATTTTATTTTTATGAATTAAAATATTTTTTATATATATCAAACTTATCACATCACTCACTAATTTTCATAAACCTTTTTTCTTAAATCCTTTCATTTCTCACAATATTTTCCTTAATCCAAATAACTCTACATCCACCTCCTTTCCCCTCAAATTCACTTTAACAAATTCATCTTAAATTGTCTATGGTAGGATTAAAGTATCCAATGTGAAGAAGTACAAGACATAAAATACTATCAAAGAGTAAGTTTAGATATGGTTAATCAACCTAGAAGTCATCTCTCATCAAATTCAATCAGAACTTCAATTAGCCAAAACTTAATGTTGTGTTTGGATGAGGTAATTTAGAAGGGTAATTCATTTATTTGAATAATTTAAAATTCTTTACACTAAAATGACTTGATAAATTAATTAGAAAGAATAAACATATACAATTTAGACATAATTTGGTGAATCAACTCCTAAAGAGTGGAATAGTTTCCATTAACTATGTGAAGTCAGAACGAAATTAGCAGATCCTCTAACGAAACCCTTAGGAAGAAATTTGAATTTAGAAACATTGAGGGGAATGAAACTTAAGTCACTTGCAAACAAACAAGTGATGGTAACCAAACCTTCGTCATTGGAAATCCCATGAATAAGGTTCATATAGGTAAAAACAAGTCACTTGTTAGCTCATATAGCACTAAATTAATTTAAATCAATTATGTTCGTTCCTATGGTGGGGGTGTGTGTTTGTGTGTGCTAGAGACTACATTATTGAGAGGTTAAACTTTGTAATTAAAATTCTATGTGGTGTAAGTATTTTAATTTAAACAAAGTTTTTAATGATTTTCATATCACTTACAAGCAATGTATGATTTGCAGCATACACTTGATAAAATCACCTATATGAGTATCGAGTGGGGCCACTTTCATGAGATCTTGACATGATCTCTAGAGCACTCATGAATACCAGGCACATACATGACCTAGTAAGATTGATAAATCACTAAAACCATCAAGTGTCATTGGTTCATATAGCTTGCTATACCAACTGCATTGTGTGTCAAGTTTCTCAATCTGAGACTAGTTCATATAACTTGCTATACAACCTATGATGCATTACATCTTTTATGAGACCCATAATTTTTCTTCATTTTTTCTTTTCTCTCTTGCTTTTAAAGTTTCTTACTAGTTCTAAATTCTTAGAAATATTTGAGAAGTTTCTATTGTATTCCAGAAACTTTGTGCAATACGAATAAACGGGACCGACTCAAGGGTAAAGCAAGTAAAATACTTGCTTTAGGCCCCCAATAAAAAGAAGGCCTCAAAATTTTTTTTACCACTAATATTTCTTTATTAAATAAACTATAAAATTATGTTTAAGAAAAAAAGCCTCAAAAAAATATTTTCTTATTAATATATCTCTATAAATTAATTATAAGTTTATATTTGAAAATAAAATTAAAATTGAGTTAAGTTATTGTTATTGTCTGTTAATTTTTATTGGTATTGAAAATGATAATTAATGAGTTAAAACATTTTTTGGTAAATTATGATTTGTTTAAGAAAAAGAGAATGATTAGATATCTCTATTCTCTTATAATTATTCTAGATTCTATCTTCTTATTTTATCTCTATATGACTTCTCTTACCTCTCCTTACTTTCTTCTCTTCTAAGAGTCATTTTTTAGGGTTTTAGCATATTACATTCATTGAATCTCTTCTTAAATCTCATATTGTCCATGTGTAGCAATGTTTTAATCCTCATTACTGGTTATTATGTTTTTTCTTTCCATTTGTGTTGATGTTATTTTTATTTTGTTTTGGATTTGTATTAGAATTAGAAATGTGTTTCTTTTGCCCAGTTTTGTTTTTCGGTACCTTTCGATTTACGGATTTTGAGAGTTTTTTTTGCATATATATCTTGCCCATTTACTATCAAGTTGAGAAGAACAATAATTTTTTTGAATTATTTTTATTAATGATTAATACTAAAATAAACTCTATATGTTTGTGAAAAAATTGAAACTTGACAAGGAGAAAGAGACTTGAGACTTCAAGATACCACAAATCTACTATCAAGTTTACTTTCTTGGACAACAAAAATCAAGTTTTGTTATTTCAATTCATTCGTTTTATATACTTATCTTTAGTAGTGTTTTATATATTATAATTGTTTTTATTTCATATAAAAGTATATAGATATGCAAACTAGAAAATTTGAATCAAGATATTAAAAAATTCAAAAGAAGAAAAGAATTGAGGCTTTAATTGCATCACAAAAAGGAGCTATGAATAAATTTATAAAAATAGTTAAAAAATGAATTAGAAAAATGCTTAAACCTTAAAAAAATCTTTAACACATGATCATTTGTTGGATATTGATGAATTTGATTTATTTTCAAAATTAAATATCTTAACCTTGTGTTTGGATGAAGCATTTAAACAATGTTGAGAAATTGAAATACATTGTATTCAAATTGATTACAGTTAAATTCTCTTCATTTTCCAAATAACTTGTTTGGATAAAGAAATTAAAATACCTTACATTTCAATTTCTTGTTTGGATAAAATAATTGAATTTTTCGTGAGATAAAATTTCATTTTAACAATATTTATTTTATGCTTAATTATGTTTTGAGTTCATGCTAAATTTAGAAACGGGCTTGATGACCCAGATGGGTCAGGCCGACCCGACGACCCAACTGGGCTGGTCCGACCTGATGATCCAAATGGGTCGGGCTGGTCAAGAAACCAAGACGAGCTAGCTAGTTCGGCTAGGAAACCTAAACTGACTAGGTTGGGTCAGCCTGGCAATCCAGACAAGCCTGATCAGCATGACGGTCCATACGGGCTGGTCGTGTCCGTCAAGTTCGTCGACCCAACTCGGCCTAGCTCGTCTGGGTCGTTGGCCCAGCTTGGCCCACTTAGGTTGTTGTGCTCACCCGACACATCTGGGTTGTCGAGCCCATTTGTGTTAATCGGCCAGTTTATGTCGTTGGGCCGGCCCGACCCAACTAGGTTGTCGAGCTGGTCTGATCTGTCTAAGTTGTCAAGCTGGTTAGGCTCGTATAGGTCATTAGGCTTGCCTGATACCTCTAGGTTTGACATACATAGCCCGTGTGGGTCATCAGGCCCGCCTAGCCTGTTTGGGCCATCGGACCCGCTCAACCCATCTTTGTCGTCAGGTCGGTTTAACCTGTCTTTGTCTTTGAGCCTGCCTGGCCCGTCTTGGTCGTCGGGCCTATTTTGGTCGTTAGGCTCATCTAACCTGTTTGTGTCGTCAGGCCAGCCTGGATAGTCTGGGTTATCGGGTCAGCCCGACACATCTTGGTCATCAGGCTCGCCCCACTCGTGTGGGCTTTTTGTGCCCTAGCCCACGTAGGTCAGGGCCAAGCCTTGTAGACTAGGCCAAATTGACAAGTCTACCAAAGAGTTGAGAGCATTTGAATTTATACTAATTTAGCTAATTGAAATACTTCAAAAAAAATGTTTGCATTTTAAATGCTTTTTAATTTCTCTATCCAAACAAAACATTTCATTACAAAGAGATTTAAATTCTTCAAAAAGATGAATTGTTTTGTTAAAATATAGGTTTGGAAAATGATAAACCAATTGACACTCTTAATTATATAAAAAGAATAGATTATTTTTCAAATGCATATATAACTTATAAAATAATGTTAACAATTCCATTGACACTTGCTTCAGTCAAAAGAAATTTCTTAAAACTAAAAATAATAAAAATTTATTTAAGATCAACAATGTCTCAAGAAAGATTAAATAAAAGACCTATTTTCTACTGAAAAATAAATATTAAATAAAATTAATTATGACAATCTAATAAATAATTTCAATAAAAAAACTCAAAAAAATTAAAATAAAATATCCCAATTTTTTAATTTAATTTAAATCTCCTAAATTCTTGAGTCGTCCATCAAATAAATCATTTAAGAACAGTAAATATACATGTATCACGAAGTCCACTTTATTTATATTTTTCATCTGATTTTTCAACAAAAACTATATCGAATTCTTTTCCTTGCAATAAGCAAAAGGTGTTAAAAGTAGAGTTGGGCTCCTACTAATCATTATTTAGTAGTGGTTGATTAAAATTAGGATTGAAATGGTACCGTAACGTCACGAACGTCGTAAGCTTATGGAGTTGATAAGCTTCGATCTAAATCTCGGTTTTGGGTAAAAAGGAGGAGCTTGATTTTTTTGTATTTCTTATGTAAAAGATAATCTTGATTTCTCATGTTAAAAAATTAAAACATCTTAGTTTGTAAAAAGAGTAAAGTGATGTTGTACAAATCTTGAAATTAAACAAATTCAAAATAAGTTTTTTTGACATCCGGACCTAAATTCTTAAACTTATTTATTTATATTACTTAATTAGTTCTTAAAATACTAATCTTATCACTTTAAGAAATAGAAACATGTTAAATTAGAGAGTGATAAACTGCAGTTTTAAAGATATTTTTCAATGTGTTACTTTTAGCTATTTATCTGATTTTAAACAAAATATTACTTAGAATAACGTTTTAATTTTTAAATTCTTTTAACATTTTTTTAATCACGAACTAAATTATAATAAAAAATATGTAACCTTAATAATAATAATTACTTATCATACCTAAAGTAGATATGGATTGTTTAAAGAATATTTTGTTAAGATAAATATTTGAGATATGATTAAAAATTGTTTCTTAATTTAAATAGTTATAATTTTTTATGTTTAAATTCTATTTAAATAACTTCATTTTATAAAATTTCATACAACTCAAATATATATATATTATTAAAAAAATTGAGAGAAATTAAAAAATATCACTAAACCTGTGAATGGACGTGAGATTATTTTAACTAGTGCTTAAGTTTAAATTTTAAATATATATAATTTTGTTATATATATTTGGTGAAACATTTTCATCCAAAGAAGTTTTTACCTAACTAGAACGAGTTTATCTTCCTTCAAGGTTACCTGTGACCTTGTAAAAACAGTTAAGAATATATATTATTTTAAATAAATAAAATTAAGTTTAAAAAAAAAATATTCCTAGACCATTAGAAGTTATTAGTGGTGCAGTTTTAAATCTTTTGCGCTTAATTCATCAACTCAAACCTCCTTACTTCTCTCATTCATATAAACTTACTTTTAAATTTTAGGAATGTAATTTTGCAAAGCAAAAACTATATCAAATCATGCGCAAATATGATTATATTCCAATAGATAAAAACAAAAAAAAAAATATATAAAAATTCCATAATCCAGTTTCAGTCTTTTTTGAGTTTCTTATTAATTATATGTTTTTTTATACCAATCCAAAATAATATATTTGATTTGATTTATTTTCTTGAAACCATATACCTCACCCCGTTTGAATGAGTATATATGAGTAGTTCACAGTGAGAAAGCTAATTGGATATTCTAAGTCAAGAATCACATGCGATATGCTGCATTGAAAAAAGCGAACACAGAGCCAGTTCATGGAATTTAAATATGGATCATGTGTGAATGTTCTTGTTTTCCGTGAACATGAATATTCCAGAGTATGGTTTGTGCACGTAATGTTAGAACTGTAATTATCATTGTCCTTCCGCAAACGCAACGATGATACCAAACGCTGGTTTCAGTAAGAATTGCTTCTTGAATCCGAAACTGGTTTAATTTGTTGGCTACATAATAGGTGCCGATAATTCCAAAGCAATGCATGTAAACCAAAACGAAATACGTTTTGTGAAGGTGACATCCAGCAAGTTGGCGATTTCAAACGGAAATAAGTGTAGTGGTCCTCAACCCTTAATGTTTACGCCGCCACACTCCTCAAAATTTTGCATACTAAAAACATAAAATAAGTGCTTTTCAAACTTTTCAACCATGCATGCCATCTTTTGTTTGCTCAATAATGCCATCCTTTGTTTGCTATACCAAGTTAGATCATATTTTTAAAAATAGAGATTTAATTGAGAAAAATAAAATTTGGAGACTAATTTAAATTTTTATACGAAATAGAAAAAAAAAACATAATTGTAAATATTTCTTTATCAATCACTTATTTTTCAGCTGTAATATTGCTTTCTTTACATGGAATTCATATAAATCTGGATAGAGATGTGTTTGTATCACATAACGAACAAAAATACCACTTAGAATAGTTTATGTTTAAAAGAATCTCGAAACCAAATTTGGAAGATCATATATACGTGAATGGTTGTGGTTTAGTATATATGGAATCAAAGAAATGACATTATTTTTTAAGGAAGGATAACATAGATTGGATTAGCACAAGTAGGACATGGACATTAATATCTCGTAGAATCCATTGACCCACATTCTCCTATTAAAGTTGGTAGTTTTTGTCGAAAATATTGCATAAAAAGTATCGAAAAATAGATGATGTTTACATAAAGTCTAGTTGGCTAAAAGCTACAATGGAGGGGTCTAAACATTAAAGTACATGTCATACAAGTTGGATATCCTCTACCAATCAAGGAGGAACACTGACCTATAAAACATGATGTTCCATGCCCTATCCATCTACTTGCACAAATCTATCTTGAACAAGGTTAAAAAGTATTGATATCTATTCAACATGCTATCGTATTCTCTATATGTTATACAAGGATTATTATGGATTCTGTTTTGTAAGGAATGTTCATAAAAAGATTTCAGTTGGGTTGGTTCATTACATAACCATATTCAGATTTTCCATATAGTCTAGAAAAAAAAATTCAGTTGTTATTGCGGCACATATATAGCCTGTGAGGAAAATCCATAACGAATAGATGAACAAAATTTAAACATCAAGCATGGGGTTTTTAGTGCTAGATAAGATTTTTTTTTTCACATGTGAGAACTTTCAAGGTCATTTTGAGGGCTAACTAGAGCAAATTTTGGTTGGAAGAGAAATAATATAGCAGGGGGCTTAGTCACAATTTGTGCATATAATGAATCTACAACCGTTAGAAATTGCCATAAAAGATCTCTAAATGGTTCAATTATGTACTGCATTGGAAAACACCTTGCGATGGAAGTAAATATGAATGTATACAACCTTCTTAGGAGATTGGAAGTTACAAATAAACAATTCCAAAAAGGGAATGTGAAGGAAATAATTCAATCACTGGAACATGATTTGAGAATACTAGAGTAAAGTCTAAAAGACCCTTATTAGTTTTGATCAAATGTTTCTACAACAAAGTAACAGTCATGAGTGTTTGGTCTAAAAAAACATAAGTGTTTCCTAAATAAAATATATTGTAACAAGCATGTGTTTTAGCTAACAAACGCAAAAACATCTTGTACTTTTCCTTTGTTTGATAAGAAAACTCTCACTTATGATAAGAATATACTTTTAAGTTAGCTTTGTACCATACAAAATATTCTATATGTTTATTCGGTAAGACCCACTTTAATTATGTCCTAAAATTTAATGGTCTCTTTTAGTCAGATGGGCCTAAGGCTGGTCCATAGGACATCTTAAAACCCCTATTGTGGGTCCAAAACTGGTATAGAAAGTGAAAACTTTCTACGCCAATTATATTTATGTCAGGTCTAGAATCGACAAAAAAGACCTTCTTTAATCGACATAGAAAGCCTTTGCTACACTAATGTAGGTTGTGTCTATTAAAGTTTGGTTAAGGCCTTATATAGGCTTCCATGCAACTTGTACTTGGAAATTTGAAAAAACATATTATTAATATTCATATTAACCGCCAACAACAGGTTAAAAGACTTACAAACTATCTAAACAATCATAGTCTTATTTACAAGTCACCTAACTAACAAGTCAACTTCTTTACCTTGTGTTTGGACGAAGCATTTCAACGATGCTGAGAAATTCAAATGCATTGTATTTGAATTGCTTGCAATTAAATTCCCTTCATTTTCTAAATAACTTAGTTGGATACAAAAATTAAAATACCTTACATCTCAATTTTTTGTTTGGATAAAATAACTGAATTTCTTGTGAGATAAAATTTCATTTTAACAATATTATTTTAGGCTTAATTATGTTTTGAGTTCATGATAAATTTGGAAATGAGCTTGACGACCAAGATGGGCCAGGCCAACTCGATGTCCTAGTCAGGTTAGGCCAACCGGGAAACCCAGACGAGTTGGGATGGCCCGACGATCCAGACAGGTCTGGTCAGCTTGAAGACCCATACGAGTTGGTCGTGCCCGTCAAATTCATCGACCCAGTCCGACCCGACCCGTTTGAATCGTTGGCCCAACTTGGCCCCACTAGGTCATTGGGCTCGCCAGCCCATCTAGGTTATCGTGTCATTGGGCACACCCGGTCAGTCTGTGTCGTTGGATCGGCTCGACCCGGCTAGGTCATCGGGTCGGTAAACACCACTTAGGTCGTCAGACCAGTGAGGTCTGTCTAGGTCGTCAAGCTAGTTAGGATTGTCGGGTCAGCAGGTTAGTTGTGCCAGTATGGATTGTTGAGTAGGTGGGGCCCATACGGGTCATTGGGCCTGGTCGACACGTCTAGGTCATTAGGCACACTCGATACCTCAAGGTCGTTTGGCCCATGCAGCCCGTGTGGGTCGTCAGACCCGCCCAGCCCTTTCGGGCCATCGAGCACGCCATATTCGTCTTGGTTGTCGAGTCGGTTCGACTTGTCTTTATCTTCGAGCCCGTCCGACTCATTTGGGTTGTCAGACTTGTTTGGGTCATCGGGCCTGCTCGACCCGTGTGGGTTGTCGGGCTTGACTGACCTATTTGGGTTGTCGGCCCGCCCGACTTGTATGTGCCCTCAGGCCACCCCGGTTTGTCTAGATCATTGGGCCCACTCGACCCATCTGGGTCGTTGGGCCCACCCAACCTATCTGGGTCGTCGGGCCGACCTGACCTATGTGGGTAGTCAGGCTTGCCTGACTTGTTTATGTCGTTAGGATGACCCGATGCATTTGGATTGTGCGGCCAGCCCAGCTCGTCATGGTTGTCAGGCTTGCCGGGTCCATTTGAGGTTGAGTCTAGAGTGTGAGTTTGGGGGGAGAAGAATTTCAAATTCCACAAATTTGGGGGTATTTTAATTTCTTCTAATTTAGCTAATTGAAATACTTCAAAAGAATGCATGCATTTTAAATGCTTTTTAATTTCTCTATCCAAACAAAGCATTTCATTCCAAATAATTCTAAATTCTTCAAAAAGAATGAATTGCTTCATTAAAATACTCTATCCAAAGACATCATTAGGTCTTCCTAAAATCATTGGTTGGTGTAGGTTAGTTCTCCATGCAGAACTTGTCCATTTGAATTCCAATTGGTTTTTCGAAGTTGCTAGCAATTGCCCCAACCACTTTCCAAGGTTCAGACAGGAATCAACTCCTTGATTCAATTTCCTCTTCGATCTTTCTCACTTTCCATAGCCAGGTGCAAATATTATTGGCCATTACAATTTCAATTCTTCAAGGAGGACATTTTACAATAGCTGCATCACTTAATTCTACTTTTTACATTTGATGTTTTGTTAATGTTCTTCATCTCAGTGCTCTGTTTATGGTTTTATCGTTTATTTATGAGCAATTTCACAATTGGGAAATTAGGGATTATTTGCGATTATAAACAAGACAGGTTAGAGTATGTCACAATTGGGAAATTGGGCGTATCTAATTAGTTTGCAATAGAGATGATCATTGATTTTTCATGATTTTATTGAATTTTTGTAAACTGACCTAAGAAATTGGGAGTTCGAATTCAATAAATAGATTTTACCTACTAAGGGATTAGGGGTAAAACAGCTCTCAGTGAACTCAAGTGGATGATTACATTACTTGCATCAATTGAAAAGGAGTAGAATTTTATAGGAAAAAGTACGAAATCAATCCTCTAACGATTCTTCTCTTGATTAAAGTTTTTGCTACAAATTTTATGCTTGCAATTATATTGATTCACATTTGCTCAAAATTACGTAAATTAGGAATCTAGTATTCAACAAGTCAATCCCAGAGGACGATATTTTATTACTACGTTAACGATTGGTTCACTTGCCAAACGTTCATCAAGTTTTTGGCGCCGTTGCCGGGGATTGATTTTTCTGTTGATATTAATGATCTAATTTGCTTGAGATTTGAGTTTTAATTTTTAGTTAGTTAAAATTGTTTGTTTTTTCAGTTTGTTGTTTTTTCTGTTTTAATTATTTTTTTGTTGTTAATTTGTTTTCAAGTGATTTTTATTGTTAGAATCTTGTGTCTTTAAGCGTTCATGCGAGGTACAGTTGCAGAAAAAATCTTGCTTTTTGACCCAGAAATTGAACGTACTGCTAGATGCAATAGGAGTATCGCAAGAAAGAAAAGCAGGGCCATCAATTGATAAGAAGGAGCACATATCAACAATGGCTGAGGAACAACCTATGAGGAGGACTTTGCTTGACTACTCGATGCCAAATACAAATACTTACCAAGGGAGCATCGTGAGACCTCCTATTCAAGCGAACAATTTTGAAATCAAGCCTGCACTATTACAAGTCATCCAGTAGAATCAATTTGGAGGTGCAGGTTCAGAGGATCCTAATTCTCATCTGGAGAATTTTCTGGCGATTTGTGACACTTTGAAGATTAATGGAGTTTCAAATGATGCAATCCGCTTGAGGCTTTTTCCTTTCTCATTACGGGATAAAGCTAAAAGTTGGCTTCATAAACAACCTCAATGTAGTATTTGTACATGGGAAGATATGGCTACAAAATTTGTAACCAAATGCTTTCCTCCATCCAAGTCAGCGAGAATGAGAAATGAAATCACTACTTTTGTGCAACAAGAAATTGAATCGCTGTACGAGGCTTGGGAAAGGTACAAGGAGCTATTGAGGAAATGTCCACATCATGCTTTACCAGATTGGTTGCAAGTCCAAATATTCTATAATGGTCTTGTACCATCTTTTAAAGCAATTCTGGATGCAGCAAGTGGAGGATCGTTTAATTTGAAAACATCTAAGGAAGCTTTGGAGACTTTGGAGTTAATGGCAAGTAATACAATGAATATGCAGTTTGACCGGCAAAATAGAAAAGCTGGAGTGTTGGAGGTTAATACCTTGGATGCTATCCTTGCCCAAAACAAGTTGTTAACACAACAAATTACTGAGTTGACGCAGAAGTTGGGTAATATGCAAGCAAAAGCTGTTAATACAACGTCTCTTCTATGTGATTTTTGTGGAGGAATGCATCAAAATGGTGAGTGTCAAGTAACTCAAAAAGAGGCGCAGATGAATGCAATGGGACAACAACAAAATCAGTTTGCTAATAATTTCTCAAATTGGAGGAGCCCACCAAATAAACCTTGGAGTGGTTCAAATCAACCCAATCAACCAAGGCCTCCTTATCAATATCAAGCACAATCTAGTAACCAAGGAAATAAGATGTCTACGTTGGAGAGTGCTGTGGAGAAATTAACTGTGCAAACCTCAACATTTGTGGAGCAAACTACTAATTTCATGAATGAGACAAGGACTAATTTCAAGAATCAGGAAGCTTCAATCCGGAAGTTGGAGAATCAAATTGGTCAACTTTCAAGTCGAATTTCAGAAAGGCCTCCTGGAACATTTCCCAGTGACACCGTTCCAAACCCAAAGGAGCAATGTAAGGCAATTCAATTGAGGAGTGGGAGGTTGGTTGAAAATGAGAAAAAGAGTTAGGTGAGTAGCAAGAAAAATGCACAAGGAGATGATATTGTAAAAGAGAGTGAAAAAAATGAGCGGAAAAATTGTGAGGAGAAGAGTGAGAGAGAGAAAAATGAAGAGAGTGAAAAAGGTAAAATGAGAGAATATGTTCCTACAATTCCATTTCCTCAAAGGTTGAAGAAGAAAGATCAAGAGAAATAATTTACAAGATTTCTTGATGTCATTAAGAAGCACCATATTAATATCCCATTTGTAGAGGCATTGGAACAAATGCCAAGCTATACGAAATTTATGAAGGATTTGTTGTTTGGGAAGAGGAAGCTGCAAGAAGATGAAACCATAATGCTCACAGAGGAGTGCAGTGCAATAATTCAACAAAAATTACCTCCCAAGTTGAAGGATCTAGGAAGTTTTGTAATTCCATGTGAGATTGGAAATATAATGGTAAGTAAGGCATTGTGTGATCTTGGAGCAAGCATTAATTTGATGCCTTTATCCATTTTTAAAAGGTTGGGTATTGGAGAAGTGAAGCCTACTATGATAACTCTCCAATTGGCGGACCGTTCAGTGACTTATCCATATGGAGTAGTGGAGGACATCTTAGTAATGGTGGATAAATTTATCTTTCCAGCTGATTTTGTGGTCCTTGACATGGAAGAAGATACTAAAGTTCCAATTATATTGGGAAGACCATTCTTAGCCACGGGAAGAGCATTGATAGATGTACAACAAGGCAAGTTGATGTTAAGAGTGGCCGATGATAAAGTCACATTTTCCATAAATGAAGCAATGAAACACAAGGTGGAAAAAGAGGATAGTTTTCGAGCTGAAACTATTGAGTCTCTGGTGTATAAAGAAATGGATAATCATGGCAGGAAGAGTCCATTAGAGCTCACTTTGTTATCAGGTATGCAAGCGGAGGAGTTATAGGCAGAAGTGAGTGATGAAGAGGTAGTTCAATGTGCACATCAATTAGAAGTTCTTAAGCCTTTATTCAGTTCTACCAGAAGAGTAGAAGATCTCAACAGAAGTGAAGGTGGAGGAAACGAGACATCCAAGGTAGAATTAAAACCACTTCCTTCTCACCTTAAATACAATTTCTTAGATGAGAAAAAGCTCAATCCTGTCATTATAAGCAATGAACTTACTATTGTTGAAGAAGAAGAGCTTGTAAAGGTTAAAGGTGTTGAGGAAGTACAAATCTGCTATAGGTTGGCAAATTGATGATTTACAAGGTATTAGTCCTACGGTGAAGGCTCAATCCGACAACCACAAAGAAGGCTCAATCCCACAATGAAAGATGTGGTGAGGAAAGAAGTGATAAAGCTATTAGACGCGGGCATTATTTATCCAATTTCGGATAGTGAGTGGGTGAGTCCGGTTCATGTGGTGCCTAAGAAAGGTAGGATGACAGTTGTAAAAAATGAAAAGAATGAACTCATTCCCACAAGAAAGGTGATTGAGTGGCGCATGTGCATTGATTATAGAAGGCTTAATCAAGCCACAAGGAAGGACCATTTTCCCCTCCCATTTATAAATCAAGTGCTTGAGAAATTGGCTGGACATGAATACTATTGTTTTCTAGATGGCTATTCTGGTTACAACCAAACAGTCGTCGCTCCTGAAGATCAAGAGAAGACAGCGTTTACATGCCGTTATGGAGTCTTTGCATACAGGAGGATGCCCTTCGGTCTCTGCAATGCACCTACAACATTTCAAAGGTGTATGTATTCCATTTTCTCTGATTTGGTTGAAAATTGCATTGAAATCTTCATGGATGATTTTTCTGTATTTGGCTCTTCATTTGATTCTTGTCTATCTAATTTGACCTAGGTGTTGAAAAGATGTCAAGAAACTAATTTAGTGCTAAATTGGGAAAAATGTCAATTTATGGTAAAGGAGGGTATTGTTCTTGGTCATCAAATTTATGCTAAAGACATAGAGAGTGATAAAGCAAAAGTGGAAATAATTGAACAATTACCTCCTCCATTGAATGTAAAAGGGGTAAGGAGTTTTTTAGGACATGCAGGTTTTTATAGGCGATTTATTAAAGATTTTTTTAAAATTGCAAAGCCTATGACAAACCTTCTTGAAAAAAAAGCCCCTTTTGTGTTTGATGATGCATGTTTGAAAGCATTCATAACTTTAAAGAAACAACTTGTCTCTGCTCCTATAATTACAACACCTATCTGGTCTTTACCATTTGAAATTATGTGTGATGCTAGTGGTTATACAATACTAGGCTCAAATTGTTTCCTGGTAAATTAAAGTCAAGGTGGTCTAGTCCATTTGTTGTGAAGCAAGTTTTTCCCTTTGGTACAATTAAAATTTCAGACCTCAATTCAAAAAGAAGTTTTAGAGTGAATGGTCAAAGATTGAAGGTGTATGTAGGTGATGTTTGCAAAAAGAATGTAACAACTGTTGCATTAACATCACCACAACCAAATACTGAATGAGTCCTCTCTTTCAAAAATAAAACGAAAAAAAAAACGAAAAAAAGGGAACAGAAGAGGATTACAATAGGTGCGAGAGAGGTAATTCCTTTTCACCCTCCAAAACCCTAAAGCTCCCCATTCACGTCAGAGCTCACTTTTACTCCTCCTCTGTCACGTCTCTGTCGTCCACCGACCACCGTTTCCCTCTCCAATAATGCGCCGTCGTTCTAGCCGCCTCCTTTCGATCATGAAATCGTCCCACTCAGTGAAAGTCTATGCGCTAATCACTGTGAGTTCGTCTCCTTCTTCGTCATCGCGACCCATTCTAGAGGAACCTCAACCCACTCAAGAAGAAGAATCTCGAGCCTCTCCAAAAGCTCGTGCCTCATCAGAACTTCAAGTTTCTCCCGAATCTCGAACCTCTCCCGTACCTAGACCTTCTCTTGAACCAACTTGTGCGACATCAGCGTATTCTCAAACGATGGGAAGGTTTGCCGGCACAAGAAAACGGAGGCATTCTTCTGCTTCTGCGGACAATGGCCATGGGATTATTTTCCAAAATGAAGAACAAAAACTGAGGTATGCTTCTCTACACAAGCGAGTGATTCTCCCTACACGGTATCTTGATGAAAATTCTTTGAATACATTGGGAATGTTAGAAGACATGACTGCTATGCTGAGAAATATTGGTTGGACCACTTTTATCAGTTTGAAAAACCCTGCTTATGATAGGATTACTCTTGAATTCCTCAGTTCTGTGAGCGCAGAAATTTTGCAGGGAAAGAATTGCGAAGAGGGGTTGATTAAGTTACGATTACATAACACTGATTATACTCTTGAGTTGGCTGAGTTGAATGTTATTTTTGGGTTTCCTAGTGGTGGTGAGAGGAGGTATCCATGTATTTTTAATGAACATGCCTTTTGGTGTCGTTTATCTACTGCAAGTCAGTTTGTTTCATCAAATTCCAAAGAATCCCATATTCATCATCCCTGTTTTCGTTATGCTCATTGCTTGTTAGCTCACACACTGTTTGCAATGGGTGATAGCACTGCTGCTGTAAGAAAATCAGAGTTGTTATTTATGTGGGGGATGGTTAATGATTTTCACCTAGACTCGGGTGCATGGTTGGCTCATCAACTCACAAAGGTTGGAAAAGCCTCTTCAGGAAACATCGCAATTGGTGGACTGATCACGACTATTGCTCTCCATTTCAACATTCCCTTGGAGGATGATAAGCCAATTTTGGGGACATCTCGTATTGATCTTGATATGCTTGTCAATAATGACATGTTGGTTAAACGAGATGGGCAATATTGTTTGGTGATGAATTCTGTAGAAGGCATGCCACCACAACCTCTCCCTAATCCTGCCTTTACTACAGTGTATGGTAGAGATATATGGACGTTCTCAGCATCTGATGCACACCATTCCTCTCCTCCTCCACTTTTTCCACCTTCTCGGGTGCCATCAAGCACTACAGAGTCTCATGCTGAGGCATTTAGCCATATCCATCAGTCCCTTGTTGAGCTTCACTTGCAACAACAACGCCATTACAATGAGTTTGAGCAATTCAGGAATAGTCAACTTCTCCATCAACAACATGTGGAACAATTGCTCCATGACACTATGGCTTTGCTCCATCCCCACCATTAATATTTTTCTGAGTCTCTCCCTTCCTTTCTTAGTTGTTTTTGCTTTTTGTTGAGGACAACGTATACATCTAAGCTTGGGAGAGTCATTTGCATGTTAGTTGTTGCATTTCATTTGCATAGCATAAAAATAAATCTAACTCAAGTCTAAGTTTATTCAATTATATTTGGAGAAGCACATTAGATAATTGTTGTGGAACTCACACACACTACACATGAAAAGGGTTTGACACTTGACATGTAAGGAAGATAATTTTTGAGTGATAGACTTTAAGAGTTTCTTTTTGGATTTCTAAGGTGACACTCACTGCATTTGGTCACTGGAGAAATGTCTGTCTGTTTCACAATATAAAAGTAAAAAAAAAAGAAAAAAAAAGATAAAAGAAAAGAAAAAAAAGGAGAGTATAATTAATAATAATAACAATAATAAGTGAAATGGACATGCCTTTGAGACTGTTAGTTATTGGGAAAAGAGACACTCCTTTGAGACTGGTGTGGTAAGTGCAAAGCATTTGAGTGAAGGATCCATGCTTAGTTAGCAGGTAAGTGTTTTCTAGGCTAGAAACCTAAGAAGATATCTTTTTGCAGAGAACTTTAAAACCACATCAAATATTCTCCTCCTTAGTGTCTTGTGTCTTTACTCATTGATTGAATTGCACTTAGGGACCCAACATATGTGGAATGTGGGTATCTGGAATATTTTTGGATGAATTTAGATTTGAGATTAGATACCAACTCATCATCTGTTTGCATTTGTTTTGTTGTTTCATTACATTTTCTTTGCTTGAGGATAGACAAATGTTTAAGCTTGGGAGACTTCTTACTTCCAAAACTGGGCTGAAATCCTATTTGTACTCCTTTTCACAACACAAAAATTTGACTAGCAATAGCTCCTTCTTCTGAAGTTAACTGAACTAAAATCAATTAAATTCATAACGCCTAAGAATCACACCTGAAATGGTAGACAAGAATTAAATTTATTGTTGGACCAAAAAATCAAAGCTAAATTATATTGAGTTATATTACTTTCAAAGACTAGAAATCTAACAAATGAAGAACTAAACTAAAAAATATTCTTAAAACACTTCATTAACATATTTTCATTAGAAAAACACTAATTTTTACAATAAAAATACATTTGAACTACAATAAAATAATTCAAGAAAAATACTACCCCAAAAGAGATGCAATGAGCTATGAATAACATGTCAAAATTTGTAATTAAAGAAATAAAGATTGCACCAGACCTAGTCTATCCAAGAATAAAAGTCTTGAATTTGAGGAAAAGTATAAGCAGAGAAGACTCAATCCTCTTTCATTCATAAAAGAAAAGCTACAAGACCATCTCCAAGAGATTGGTCATCAATGTTCTAACCAGAGTAAGGGACCTCACACGAGAAGATGCCTATGATGCCCAAAATAAGCTTCTACAATGAAGCTTTGTCATCATATGTCTTTAATGAAGCAGAGCTAATAATAAAGTGAGGTCACTACACCAAAGTAACTATCTCTTTCCTTACTTCAGCTTATAAATTTTCAATTGATGATGTAGAAACAATGTTCCTCAAGGTTCCAAATTTCATCATAAGAAACTACTTGCAAACACTAGCAAGAGGAATCAGAGGATACTACAGATCAACGATGATACATATAGAAAATTCTTCTCTAATGAATTTGGTCCTTTTGTTGTCTTCATCAAGGCTCTTATGATTTTGTGCCATGATTACATTGTCCTTGCAATGCCAAAAGCTTATAAAGAAGAAGAGAAAATTATTATGCATTTCGCAAATGTGGTTGAAAATCAAGAGTAAGAAGGTTGTAATAATTGGATGAAGAAGAAGAAGATGAGCATCCCGAATAAGCAATTATAGTAGTTGAGCAACAACCTCTTCTCCAAAACAATATATTTCAAATTGTTGAAGTTTCTCTATAGAAAAGAATGAAAGAAATCGAAGATATTCAAACAGAAAGACTATAGTGATTTACTCAAACTTTCACAAACCAAATGCAATCTACTATCGCTTATTCGATCCAAAACCTTAAACATCCTTTCCTTTTTATTCCAAATCACAACCCAAACCCTCTCAAATTAATCTTTCATTCTTGTAATATATTTCACTCTATATTGCCAACTTTCACTACATTTATCTTTGATTGTAAATTTTGATTTATCTATTTTGAACCTTTGTGTTAATTGAAAAAAAAGGAGAGAAAGTAAAATTGAAACATATGCATTCTATTATGTTTTAAGTACTATGATATATTGATCATTTTAATAAATGATAATTTTGAACATGGAGTTAAACTAAATCAATTTTTGCTAACGCTCAAAACATTTCAATGATAAAACTAAATTTTAATTACAACTTTGTGTTATTTGTTATGTTTCATACTTATAGTTTTGTCATCACAAAAAGGAAGAGATTGTTGGAACCAGAAGCTACAAAACTCCATTAGCGATTATGTTATTAAGTAGGTTATAGATAATAAAAAATCTATAAAGAAGTTAAAACATAAGTTAGAATAATTCAAGTATCTAAGTCCTAGATTAGCCAATAAGTAAATAAAATATACATGTGTAAAGACTAGATTAGATTAGACTATATATTTATTAGATGTTATCCAACATATGTCAATCATAAACTATGATTAAGTAATGTGTTCACTAGATGATGTAAATTAATCTAAGATATAATTGATTATTTTATATCTAGTACGTGTGCTCATAAGTTGAAGCAATATCTATCAAAAGTATATTTATGGACAAATCAAGTTTGAAATTTAAGACCAAAAGAAACAATAAAAGTAGATGAAACAAGTCAAAGAGTGGCCATTACATGATACAACACAAAGAGCATCACCATACAAGTTAAAGCTGACAAAAATGAATCATATTGACCAGGCAAGTAAATTCAACCATATGAGTCATACTAATTAAATGAACACAGTTGATCAGACAAGTCACGAAAGATAAAATCTTGTGGAAGTCAAACCAATGACCAGACACTTCAAATATGAGTCGACCAGACGATATAGGAAAGTCAAAGTTGATTGAGAAAACTCTCAAGAGCACCAAACGATACATTAGACGAGACAAAGAAATGAGACTGATACATTATTTTGTGAAGAAATTTCCTTATTATACAAATCAAGAATTAGATGAAGAATCATTTACTAAATATATAATTGAAGAATAAGAATATCGAAAAAATCATCTACACTGAAGATGAAATATACTATATAGATTATATTCAAAGCTACAATGGTAATATGGATTAAGTAATGAAAAAATTTAAATTGAAGAAGAAATACAAGAAAGAAAGAATGGATAATTCAAATAAACAAATACTTAGAAAGTTAAATCAAGGCTTTCCTTATGCAAGGCAAGATGAAGATGTTGATTTGAAAAAGAATTAAAAAGAAAAGATTTAGAAATGAAGATACATCAACAATCATATTCTTCAACGTAAATATAAATACTAAAACCTAGATGAAGAAGAGAAAATGGTTAATGGAAAGAACACACATGAGCATAATTACAAGAAATAAGTGATCAACAAGACACAAAGAAAAAAACATTGAGCATATAGAGTCAAATTCTATTAATTGTGAGTGACATTGGGTGTGTGATTAACCATTGTAAAATATTTCACATTATGAAGTTTACCTTGTGAGTTGTACTTTCTTACTTTGAGAGTGTTTTTATTATTCTAATTGAGAGTTCTTGATCTTAGAGAGATATTAAGAAAATACCTAAAGAGGTTGATATTTGTGATACTTGAAGAAGTTGATAATTGTGATACCTGAAGTGGTTGATACTCGTGTAACCTAGAAAGGTTCATACTTATAGTGTTTAGAGAGATTGTACTCATGTTGTAATCAAATTGGGATATTGGAACTTCTTAAGCGTGGTGCTTAAGAGACTGAACGTAGCCCTTGAGTTGAGATTGTACTCATATAAATTATGTATATTATCTGTCCTTTACATTATTGTTTATTATTTTGTATTTGTGACAAATGCTTAAAATGTATACAGAATCTATTCATCTCCCCTCTCCTACTAGAGTTATCAAACAAGAGGAATGATCCATGTAGACAAAGTGAGGAAAGATCAAAGGTGAACATTTCAATTTAATTCAAAGTCAATTGCATATTATTGTGTGTCCTTTCAAATAAGAAGTCAAGAAAATTGGCAACATAATTTCTGCAAAAGATATTTAGGACAAGTTAGTAAATATTAACAAAGACTCAAAATAAGGAGATCACTCAATAATAGGTTTAGATCAAGAGACACATTACAGACGTGATATATTTTCTTTATATACATTATATTCATGAGTCTTTATCTAATAGTGATAGAATAATTAAAGCCTATAAGAACTTGCAAAGAAAATTTATAAGGACAATTGTGCATAACTAGAAATACTTAAAGCTAGGCTTGTATTGTTTGATAAAATAACATGTGAATATGAAAACTTCTTGTTGAAAATACATCTTTACATGAATTAAACAAGGATTCACACATAACCTTGAAAAACAAAACATGGTGTGACAAATTAAAAAGAGAAATGTGTTTTCTCAAGAAGACAATAATATTGTATTTGGGTCGGAGATTGAATTTGAGAAAGTGAAAATAGAGAAATTAAAAATAAAAGTGAAGTAGTTTAGATTAAGGGAAAGAGGATGACGAGAAATGAGAAAACCTAAGAAAAAAATTTATAAAAATTTATGAGTGATTTAATTGATATTAATGATAAAAGAAAATATTATTTTGAAAATGTATATTAAAATTAAAATAAATTTTAAATTAAAGTAAAGAGTTATTATACAATCTTAATAAATAAAAATTATTATAAGTAGTTAATTATTATTTATATTTGTATATTTTAAATTATATACATTTATATATTTTAAATTATTTATTGTTCTATAATAAATATTAAATTAATAATGTATATGTAAGGCCCATTAAAATCAGTTTCTCTTTTCTGCCCTAATGTGTAAGGGTTGGCCTTAATCTTTTGGGCCTAAGGGCTGGCCCATAGGGTGCAAAAGCCCTAAAGCTGTTAGGGTTCCCCTTTCAGCCTCATTTTGCAAGCTGAACCTAAACACTGCCACCTTTCCATTTCAGAGCTCTGCTAGGGTTAGCCGTCAACCCCTCCAAGTGAACTCCAACCAGACCTCCACTTCACGTAAGTCGGTTCTAACCTGTACTTCAGTTCCTTCTTCGTGGTTACAACTAGAGTCAGTCAGGGAGCTCGTTTTAATCTGGTTCCATTGTTTTTCCAGCTTGCTAATCCCCTCTAGGAGCTGTTACGTCCACTGTTGGTACCCAAGGATCCAGTTGCTAGCTTGTTTTCCAGGTAAGGGAAGCTAGAACCCTCTTGTTTGTTTGGTGCGAGTCTGTCATTTTATGTGGTTGGTGATTGTTTGCGTTTGCCTGTTGCTATGAATGTGTGATATGGTGGAATTGTTGTTTGGATGTGCCTTCGAGTCTGTTACAGGTAAAACAGTGACAGGCACTGATAGACTCACCCGAGTGAGCTAGTCTCGCCTATGCGAGATTAACAGAGGCTCGCCTAAGTCTTTTCCACGAATGGTCGCCCAGGCGACCCAGTGTAGTTTTTGAGCGAGCGACGTCTTGCTTAAACGAGGAGAGTCTCGCCTGAGCGAGAACGTGCGCAAAGTCCCTGTACAGAAAGTCGAGCTCTCACCTAGGCGAGGGAAGCTCGCCTGAGCGAGGGTCCTCCTCGCTTGGGCGAGATCCTGCTGCCTGGCGAGAGGCTGGGCGAGAAGGTGGTTGGCTTTGAAGTTTTCCTTGATTTAAAATGTTGATTATGTGCTTGGATGGTTATTACCTTTAAGAATATGAACTGAATGACTTTTATGAATGGGATGGTATGAGAGTTATGATTTATGCGTTTTAGCATGATGTGAGTATGATATATGTATGAGATGGTTCATGGAATTGAGATGATGAGTTTGACATGAGTTCGGCATGAGACATGAAAGAGGTTGGTATCAATATGACATGGTAATGATATGAGACAGAGTTCCATATTTTGGGTTCGAGAATAATGAGTTGGCATGGTTTGGTTGGGAGTACGAAAGAGGTGAATTATGAGAAAATGTATGAGACGTATATGTACATCTAATGTGTGTATGCATGCCGAATCTGTTTGATTGATTATGAATGTTTGGTCCGTGTCAGTGCGTAAGTCCTTAGGATCTCTAGGTGGGATTTCCAGGGTTGTGCTTCAATGGTTGGGACGTAATCCCATGGCCCCTGTTAGTGGGTGTCCATGGTGGTGCCCTATCTATATAACTAGGTAAGGATTCAAGGTAAGGTTGCATCCTAATATTCTAAGGAGTCAGTTAGTCTCACCTAGAGCGGACTGAATCCTGTGGTGAGAGTAGTAGGAGGCCCGAAATTCATTAAGGGCTAACCTTGTGGTGAGGGAAAATTGATTCATTATAACACTTGTAACACATAGCTCGGGGGTGAGCAGCTCGAGGTGAGCAGAGGTATCCACCACAAGTATAAGCATCCAGATGAGTCGAATCGTAGTGTATTGTTTGGGAGGTCGTAACATGCTTGTGTCATGTATGTATAATGGACTGTGAATATGTATCTGATTTCATTGATGAAATGATTTTGGCTCTAGCTTACCCTTTGCTTGTTTGATTGTTTTGTGTGTGGTTCTTCTCTTTTGTGATGATCATCAAATTATTGATGTGAGCAGAAGCGAGAGGTTCTCGCGGTCAACAGGGGAACGATGACTCCGCTGCATAGTCCATCTGGGTTGGAGCTGATGTTTTATTTCTTTTTGTTGGGCTTTTCTTAAGGTCACGGCCCATGTATTCTGTTTGACTTGTGATCTCTTATATTCTTTTTAACTTTATATCTGATTTTTCCTGTGACACCGTGGTGTGCCTTAAGAAGTAGGTTTAAACTTCAGGGCACTACGATATCATTCCAGTGTGACGCTTCTTTAATTATATTATTAATTAAATAGGGTATTACAGTATATAATTTTGTAATCAACTTTCTTCCCACATCTTCACTAATCATTAAATCATTAAAGCAAATGATTTGTTTCGTTCTTCAGAATTTCATGCCTCATTTTTTAAATTTTAGTCGCATTTATATGCTCCCTCCGTTTCCATCTACAGAAACAAAAACAGATGACTAATTTCCTTGTGGAAATTTGTTTTCTCATGGAAATTGAATTTAATGTGGAAATGAATAAATAGAAAATACTGAAACTTAGAGACCGATTAAATTGAAATGATATATGAATTTTCTAGTTAACATTCCGCTGCTGTATAGCAACAAATACGTCCAGAATTATTGCACCCAAAAAATAAATACGTCTAGAATTACACTAATGCAAAATTGTAGTATAAAATCATAATGAGATAGAATTTACGCAACTTAATTAATGCGTCACCTGGTTTGGTTAGTGAGAGAGTCCGGTCAAAATTTGATGAGTCAAGAGTCACCATACGGTCTTTTTCTCAATTACAACCAGTCCTATTCGGCGGCAACATTATAAACTTTTTTTTTACATCATTTACATAAAAACATATTTATATTTATTATACCAAATATAATTCTCATTTTTTTTTTATAAATATACGCACACACGTGCCACCATTGGTAAAACTAAATAAAATATATTTTTTTCAACCTTCCCATGCCAACAAATACCATCAACACATACCACATCATGATGCATGATATGCATACATAACGCATGATGTTAGTCTTGACCCAACAAACAAACCCACCATCAGGCATTACCTCACCCACCGTTAGTGACTTATACTCACCCCTACTTCCTTATATATATAACCCTTTTCCTTGCCTCCATTTCCACTCTTCAAATAAACCACCAAAATCTTATCTTTGCTACCTCATCACAACACTATAATTATTGTTTCCTCATACTTTATTAGGCAACGCAAAAATGGGAGAGGTTAGTTTCAGTTCCGTGTGTGTTCAATCATTCGTTCTCTTCTTCACTAGACTCCTGAAATTTCAATCATGTGTTTCTAATTAAACTCGTGTCGTTTATGGCAGCAAAAGGACCAGCCAAAGAATGAAACAGAGAAGAAGCCAGAGGATGGAGCACCCAAGAAAGACGAAGGACCCGCCCCTGTCGTTTACAAACTCGACTTGCATTGCGAGGGATGCGTCAAGAAGATCAAACGCACCGCTCGCCATTTTCCAGGTACTGTAAATCGTAGTGATCGAATTTTGGCCTAGATGTATTCATCATTCAAATTTAATCTTTCTCAATTTGTTGAAGTAAATTTTAGTTTATGTATAAATTCGATTTTGAAATTGAGAAAATGCCGATAAAACATTCAGGTGTGGAAACCGTTAAGGCAGATCTATCTTCTAACAAAGTGACCGTTACCGGGAAAATGGACGCCGAGAAGCTTCGAGAGAAGCTCGCCGAGAGAACCAAGAAGAAGGTTGATTTTGTCACACCTCCGCCAAAGAAAGAGGCCGCCGCCGAAAAACCGCCGGAAAAGAAGGCCGAAGAGAAGAAACCTGAGGAGAAAAAACCAGAAGAAAAGCCTAAAGAGGTAATTAATTAGTTAGTAATCAGCAATTAATTAATCTTGATTTTAAAAAATTTAAATTCGTTAAGCTCAGCCTCAGTAACTGACTTTAAACTTTTCCATTGATTAATTTCCGGTTCGCTACAGACGACGGTGGTTTTGAAGATCAAACTGCACTGTGACGGTTGCATTGCGAAAATCCGAAGAATCATTCTCAGGTTCAAAGGTGAGAGAAAGTTGACCTAATTCACCTAATTCATTTTTAAATGAACGTTTTGATTATTATAATTCAAGCAATTGATTAATAATTGAAGTGGCGGTTAAGTGGCTAATTTGACGGTGATGGTGGTGGTATGCAGGTGTTGAGTCGGTGAGCCTTGACGGAAGCAAGGACTTGGTGACGGTGAAGGGAACGATGGACGTGAAGGAGATGGTGCCGTACCTGAACGAGAAGCTGAAGCGAAACGTGGAAGTGGTGCCTCCGAAGAAAGAGGAGGAGAAGAAAGAGAAAGAAGAAGGAGGAGAGAAGAAAGAGAAAGCCGACGGCGGAGAGAAGAAAGAGAAAGACGGTGGCGGTGAGAAGAAAGAGAAAGACGCTGCGGCGGAGGCGAAGGCAGAGGTTAACAAAATGGAATTCATGTACCCGAACCCACCTCCTTCGTTCTGGTACCAGGGAGGACAGTTTCCCGGTCAAACAAGTTACGCTATGGAGGTTCAACCATCCTACGGTATTAACAATCATTACGTGGAGCAAGGGTACGTGAACCATGGTTATCCTATGCAGCCACCTCTACCGTATTACATGCACCCTAACGCTCCTCCTCCGCAGATGTTCAGCGATGAGAACCCCAATGCTTGTTCCATCATGTGATTAACTTTCAGTGTAGACTTACACTCGGATACGGGATACGGATACGGAAATACGCATGATGTAATCTGTAAATAAAGAAAAAGAAAAATTGATGTGCGTGTAAAAACTGAGGGGGGTTGAATATTCCGTGTTATTGAAAATTAATTAATAGAGAGAATTTTTATGATATGGTAGAATTTTGAAACTACATATGTACGATAATGCGTAAGTAGGTTGGTTGGTGTTTTAGAGAGGGCATGGCCGGCTGGCTGGAGAATCCTGTCCAGAGTTTATATGAAATTAAAAGAACTCACATCACATGAGCTGTTCTTTGTTTTTGTATATTTCTAATATTTCTAATATCAGAATAAATGGTTACTATATTTCAATGAGAATTGTTGATTCATCTTATCGAAAAGTTTTGGGATTGGTTCTGAATTGCCGAGGAGTAGGTGCCAAAAGTGATTGGTTACTTGTTTGTCTCATTTGAGATTTTTTTTCTCTGTTTTTCCTTTTGGGTACATATTTTCATTCTGGATTCTTAACCAAACACTTGTGTTACTGTTTTCCTTTTCTATTTCAATTATAATTACGCGTTGAAAATCACATGCGTTTCGATTTGGTGGGGAGCGCTTGACAACGTCTTGCCAACAGAAAAATATTCGACTTTTAATAGTTGAAATTTTAGATCGGAACGAGATTGCTGCAGTTGAAAGTAAAGTGGATGAAGCAGAAGAAATTACCCCAAGTACACACAGATACATTATGACCTTAAATAAATTGCATCACACATTTCAACGACTCCAAGCAACCAATGGCCTTTGAAGGGACTTTGGTGGGAGGGCAGGGAGGCCATTTCCTAATTATTTGAATGGAAAGAGGAAATAATATTTTTTTTTTTTTTTGGGAAATTATGATGATGATTTTGAATGATCCAGTCCCACAGACACTAGATATGGCCAAGATAAAGCCTCCCCTTATCTTCCTTTCAAAAAATTTAGTTTCTTTTTTCTAAAGCTCTCCTTTTTTTATTTTATCATTTTTGTTTTCTTTCAGTCAATATATATGTCATGCACTTGGCTCTCAACCACAATGTTTTTCAACCTATTCATATTAAGAACAATAAAAGTGAGAAAGATCCAATTTTTGTTTTGTTTATAGACGAACCGCCAAATGGTTTACGTTAGCTGATTTGAGTCCTTGTAAAACGATATCCATGATTGTTAAATTAGCATCAAAATTAATTTAAATTGTTGGCTATACAATTCAAATTCCTCTCCCAAAAATAGTTACAAATTCAAGTCTAACTTTTATATGATTAAAAAAATAAAAAATTGAGTATTATTTAAAAAGAGGATCAATTTATAGTATATAAGTAAGTGTAAATCTCATTTTATAAGTTGGTCATGTGATATTGAGTTAGGTTTAAAGTCTACTTTTTAATATAGTATCAGAATCACATATATATAGTTTATCTTAATGAAATTTGATGTTTATTGGGTCTAGTTATACTTGTTATCGGATCATCTATTAATATTCAGTTTCACATATAAAATATATATACCTCAATGTGAAAAGTATGTAAAAAATTCTACATCGACTAAAAATAAAGTCAATTCATAATATATAAGTGAGTATAAATCTTACCTTATAAACTGATTTTGTGAGATTGAGTTAATTTTACGATTGACTTAAAAAATGATAAAAGAAACTTAATAGACAATAACTTGTGGTCCTTGTGATTGATGGAGCTAGCTAGCACACGCTGAGTGTTGTATCATCTTTACCATTCTCATTACTTAAAAGCTTGTGAGAGGTCCATTGCTAGGGCCATTGGCCAACTCTTTTTTCTTTTTGTTCGTGTTTTGTTTCAACGAATACAACGCTTGACGAAGAAGGGCTTGTTAGAGCATTTATTAGTTTGATAAATCGAGCGCAGCCACACGCATTTAACAAGTGGGTGCATGTATAATGACTTTTAAACTTTTAATTTATAATCATTTAATTCATTAACGTTTGACAAGTCCCTCCAACTACTAAAATACGTATTCGCTCTCATGTTTTTCAATCTTTCTATGGCGCCGTAAAGTATAGAGTATTCGCTAAAAGTTTTCAATTACTCATCATGATTATGGATCATTTCTAAACGATTTGCTATAAAATTTATTTAATTTTTTCCAATATTTTAAGAGTAAACCTGGCAACCATACTTTGCATTCTTTTAGTAGTTCGTGTTTCTTATTTTTAAAAGTAGTTTACTTGTCTTTAAAAAGATCACTTTTTAAAGTAAATATTGACATTTAAAGAATAAATTAAAAGTAAGTTCAAAAGTTTATATATCTCTTCTTTTGATGTGTTTACAGAAGAAAAATACTTTTTTCAGAAATTGTAATGAAAGTTAATTAATCTGCTTTAATACTTTAACAATCCCGCACGATTCCGCAAGGCCAAAAAGTATAATAACAATTTCAAACTAAATATATACTTAAGAGACATAAAAGAAAAAAACTTACTAAATTAATATAAATGTCGCTCTTTCTTTATATGATAAACGTTACTCATTTTCTTTTAAAATAACTTATAGCATTCCTTTACAAATTTTGCTTGTTCTTCTTCACTCACCTTATTATTTGGCAAGAAAAAAAAATGAATTCGGTGGATTACTTCCTCAAGTTTATAGAAAGACATGCAAGACAGGTAAATAAGTGAGACAGAAAATAAAAACGACAAAAAGGGTGTCAAATTAATTAGCGTTAAATATGTTTTTGTCTCTTAAGTTTAAGTGAAATTTAGAATTAGTCCTTCTACAAAATTTTCAACCAATTTAGTCATTCATCTTTAAAAACATAAATTTAGTCATTTTAACCAAATTTTGTTCAGTTTATCTGACGTTTCAAGTGCATTTCATTATAGTATTTGAATTGTTTACACCTTTTGACACATTTTCGCTTTAATTTTAACTCAAAAAATGCGTTTAAAATGTTAAATAAACTTAACAAAATTTGGTAAGAAAGACTAAATCCACGCATTTATAAAGATGAATGACTAAATTGGTATAAAGTTTCAAAGAGTGACTAATTCCAAAATTTACTGGAACTTGAGGGACCAAAAACATATTTAAACCAATTAATTAAGACTTAGCCTAAGGTGATATAATAATTATTATTTTTGTGTTGGGTGGTGGTGAAACTATTAATTTTTTTCATAGAAAATGAATATCGTATCATGATTTACATAAGTCACAATTCATAATAGCCACATATTTATTTAAGAGTTCCATCCCTAACATACCCGAGTATAGAAAGGTTTTATATTCTTCTTATTATTATTATTATCTTGTGATTGAATTTTTGTAAATTTTAATAGATATTCGTCATATACGGCGCATGCGGTCGATGAAGCGTGGAAAAATACATTAGCATGCAATATGCAAGAATGCATGCCTTCACTAAATAATTTAATTGTGGATTAATTATTAATTAATTTAGGATTGAGAGAGAAAGTAAGCATGTTCTAGGTTAAAGCGTTGACTATTTGAGTGTGAAGTTATTAGGTTTGTGTAATGTCCCTAGAGGAATACGAAATAAGAAGATATAGATAAGGGTTAAGTATAAGGTTATGATATAGTAGAATTAGACATTGCTCTTTTGCATCACTCCAAAGGGGAGAAGAAAACATGACGTATGGAAGAGCTTCAACGAGTGTTTTAGGTCATATAAAAAGTCACGTCTTTCTTCTTTTACATGCTACTTGTTACTTTCCTATAGCTTTTTTCTGGTCAAATCTTTTCTATGTATATTTTTGTAAAAAGATTGAAACACCTCAAATATTTCCATTAATAAAAAAAAGTGTTACTTATCTCAATAACTAATATTGCATAATTTATTACATATTATACATAATAGTAATATCAATTTGACATAATGGGTTGTATTACCTTCTTTTGAAAAGAAAAAGTAAATCGAAAATGTTCAAAGTAATAAAATAAAATTGAAAAAGTCTATTATAATGAGATAAAGAAAAAGTGGATCTTTAATATATTTTATTTAAGAAAAATATAAGAAAAGATACTGAACAAAATGATTTTCTAAGCTGCTTTACGAAAATTAAAAAAGAAAATATAAAATGACATAAATATATCTCTAATAAAAAAATATGAAAAATAGCCTTTTATTTTCCTTTAATTATAAGGACACTTTCCCTTTATTCTTATTTTGAAGGGTGCACTAAATATATGGATAAGATAAGTTTTGATGATTGTTTTTTATTTCTTTCCACTTTTAAATAACCAAACAAAGGAGATCATTTCTTATCTTTCCTTCCACTTGGGTCATTCAAAAGAAAGCATTAAGTTATAAAGATGAGAGGGAGAAATGATTAGAAATTGAAGTGTTTGTATATGGTGTGTCTTTTATGTTTGGCTTCAATCATTGCATGGACCTTAATCACTTAGCTCATGATGCCTTTCTCTTGTGAACATGGACTATATGTTTGCATGTGAGTCCTTGTGATCTTCGATACCTCTTTCAGAGATGTTTCTTGAAATGCATGGAACACATTACAAGTGTGTCTTCTCTTTCATTTTATTATATCAACACATGTTTTTCTAGATCTTTCCTCATTATAATTTCATTAGCCGACACTCTGTTAGATCTCTAGTTTTTTGCTGTTTTGTATGGTCTCGATATTAAGCTTTTGCATCTTTTTGTAAATTATATATTTTTTATAAAAGTGTTAGAGTACCTCATAAATGTTATTCTTTAATTTATTAATTCATTCTTGATAAAAAAAATATATTTTTAAACATGAATTTATAGTACGTAGTTGCATATCTTACATAAACTAAAATTAAAATGATTTTATAATATATAAGTAGATGCAAATTCCTTTTTACAATCTATTTTTATAAGGTTGAATTATGTTTAAAGTTTATTTTTTAATATGATATCATAATAAACTAAAATCTATCTTAGTGATATTTGTTGTTTGTTAGGCCAATTATATTATTTCTTATCAAACTACTATTGGACCACCTATTAATGTATAATTTCATACTCAAGATATATAGATTTAAAGTTCATGACTAATTAATTTAAATTATAACTTTTTTTATTTTTTTTATAAATATTCCTAAATATTTAATCTGTATATAATTATTATCTAGTAATCTTACTTCAAAATTATGAACATCAAATGTCGATACAAATCAATAACAAAAGGCCATAAGTTTCATACTTACACGGCTTTTTCTTTTCTTTTATATTAGTCTTGTGATATTATATATATTACATATTATATTAGCGTTAAACTATTATAAAGAAGATTATTTGGTAAGGATTATCGCATTATAAGAGCACAAGAATAATTATTGAAAAATCCAAATTAGGTTTCTTGTACATTGACAACATGGAGATGTTGGAAATTTAAAAAGATTCCGTTTAGCAAAAGTCTAAACATTCATATACTCAATAACTATAGACTACAAATAATGACACATGATGAAGGAGACTTTTAAATTCTACTTTTTATGGGAAGACAAAAGAGAAAGCCAATCCTTTTAATCTTTTCTTTTTGTTATCTATTAATCATAGATAATAGTTGAAAGATGATGAAAATAAATTATTAAAATTACGATAGATATGTATCAATAACATTAAATATTGTATTTTCAGTAAAGATTATTTATTTTGAAAAACACTAAATAACAAGATCGTTTAATTTTTTATAAAACTATGCACCAACCAATCATTTATTTATTGGTACTAGCCAATCTTTTCAATGATAGGAAAATGGACATTACTTGCGTCATTATACGCATGATCAATGGTGCTTTTCACTACATTTTATAGTGAACTAGTGATTATAAAAAGAATGATACGAAAGGCTTATAATAGATGATAGAGATCACAAGGAATCTTATATTTATTTATTTATTGTATGATTAGTAATTTTGTTTCTTCCATTAATCTTTCATATACAACTTTTTAGTTTTTTGTTTTTTCGATGTTAGTTTCTAATTAAAAAATAATAATTTTAATATAATAATAAATTTTTTATATTTTCATTTTTTTAGTCGAAATCTAGATCTAAAATATTTATCTAAATATTATAAAAAACAAATATAAATTTTAAAACTAATTAATTAAAATGGGATCGAGGAGATCAAAACTGTGGGTAAAAAGTAAATAGGAATGAACTTTAAATTTAACTCTCTTTTTTTTTTTTTATTTTTTCCAGT
>Ga0209589_1001151_pt1 | contig 42403 bp, 18 predicted proteins | sample CowpeawhiteBW_FD_187525 | JGI IMG/M metagenome (GOLD analysis project Ga0209589, IMG submission 187525) | Root nodule microbial communities of legume samples collected from California USA - Cow pea white BW (SPAdes) (version 2) | ecosystem: Host-associated > Plants > Roots > Nodule | place: USA...
GCTCGGAGATGAGCAGCTCAGGGTCGAGCAGAGGTATCCACCACAAGTGCAAGCATCCGCTGAATCCGACCAAGTTATACGTATCCGGATGAGTCGAGTCGAGTCGTAGTGTATTGAATGAAGAGTCGTAACATGTTTGGTTGCCATATGGATATGGGATGATGATGATGTATTTGACTGTGTGATGTTTATGTGTTGGCTCTAGCTTACCCGTTTTGTTGCATGGTTGCGATGATCATCAATTTGATTGATGGGAACAGATGGGCGAGGTTCGCGTGGTCAACAAGGGAATGACGATTCCGCTGCTTAGCCATCTAGGCTAGAGTTATTTTATTCACGTTATATCTAGGGCTACGACCCCTGTATCGTTTTATGTTTTCCTACTCTACACTCTTTGTTAGTTTTGCATTCCGCTTTTCCTTTGGCATCGTGGTGTGCCTAGTTTTGTAGGGGTGATGTTGAGAACCCCAGGGCTGCGTTGTTATACTATCTTATGTGTGACGTTTTCTTTAATTGCGTTTATAAATTAAATGGGATGTTACATGGATTTAGTTAAATTTTATTTTCATTTTTATGCTTTAAAAAATGGAGTTCAAATTCTCTACTAATTTTTTTTATGTTGTTTTTTACTAAATATACACTATATTAGTATTTTAAATATCTTTTTAATATATTTTAAAATGTTAGAATTAGTGATAATGAATATATTATGAAGGCACAATAGAGAAACAAAATTAGTGATAATCGGTCGATAGAGAAACAATACCAAAAAACTCAATTATTAATCCAAATTCTAAAAAATGTGGTTCAGTTTTTTTTATTTTATAAAAAGCAGATATTTTAAGAATTTAAAATATAAATTATTTTTGTTAAATTAAAAAAAATCTCTACCCAGTTTGTTTATTCATTTATTTTCTTATATATTTAAATTTATTTAAAACAAAATCAGTTTGGAAACGGTTCAGAAGTTGTTACGAGCTGTAAACTAGTTTTGAAATGGTCTAATAAATAAAAAACTGGTTCTTAATGGGGTTTATGGACTCTTTAAAACAGTTTGTTTCCTTAGGACAAATTAGGTTAATTCAATATTATTTTTGGAAATCATAAAGCAATTTGATTTTATTCAAACTGTTTTTATAAGGACTAAATTCTATTATTATAATTAAATTTGTTAAAAATAAGATTATCAACAAGACTTATTAAATTATGCATAATACTTTTTTAATTTTATACGAGTTAAAACATTATAGCTTTTGTCTGTTGATAAATATTGTTTGGAGTACTCCAATAAGTTATTATGGAACTATATACTTTGACAGTTTTATGCTTACACACTTTGATTTGGTGGTTGAATTAAACATTAGAAAATTTTTAATATTAAATTATAAAACATTTGAATTTTAGTTGTTATATTTATTTTATGCTTTGGTACTACAATATAATTGTTTCTACGTTTATAAATAATCTTATGAGCCTAAGTTTGAGTTTCAATTTAATTGAGTAAGTAGCTTTTATAGTTAAATATTTTAGTTTTAAAAGTGGAGTGTTTTTAAACACGTTGGATGTAAAAATATCAAATTAAACTATATATCATAAATCATAGAATACTAAGTAGATAAACTTTATCAAAATGAAAATACTTGATTTGGATCCTCTTTATGTCTTAATAATACATTTGAATAAGATAGTAAAACTAAAATTACCATGAGGAACAAAATCTATAAGTATTTAACATATTTTCATACTTAAATAACTTATTAAACTATAAAAAATTCTAAGACTATTTTATCAGTAAACGAACTTTTTATTTTAAGAATTTCAAATTTGAAATCACAATAATACAGAATTTATAAAATGTATAAATTTTGGCGCTGTCCGTTATCATGTTAAGCAAGTAGTAAGTAGTAAGATTAAAGGCTAATAAACTTATTAGGCACACAATTAATAATTAAATGACATTACACGAACGTATTCATTTTAAAGTTAAAACAAGTTATTTGCGAATAAATAACTATGTTAAATGTAATGTAAGAACTTAAAAGAAAATTTTGATAATAAGAAATAATTAACATTTTATTAAAAGAATTGAAATCTAAATTAAAATTCGAGACCTAAATTACACTTATTATTATTTTTTTTAAATTTCTTGAATTCACCGTGGTTTATTTATTTTTGGCGTCAAGAATCCTCACATGCGATTCAAATCAACTGTCTCGTACTAACCCAACCCCATCGCGGTGGTGGGTTCTAACCTGTAACTGTAGACGAGCGATCTCGCCCAATTGGAAGAGAATGATTGCAGAGAGATTCGAGGACGAAGAAAAATGGCTCGCCGAGGGTATCGCCGGGATTCAGCACAACGCATTCTTCATGCATCGCGCACTGGTATTCTCCAATTTCTTCGTAACCTAATCCATTATCGTTCTCAATTCGTCACGGTTCGCTCTCGCAGGATGAAGACAATCTCAGAGACGCTCTCAAGTACTCTGCGCAGATGCTATCGGAGCTTCGAACTTCTAGGCTCTCACCGCACAAATACTACGAACTGTGTAAATAAAATATTCTTCGTTTATTATTCGCATCGCATATAGTAATGAATCGAACTTCTAGGTTCGCAATTCAATTGTTCTATTCGATTCGGTGTTTCCTTTATAGATATGAGAGCCTTCGATGAGCTTCGGAGGCTGGAGATGTTCTTCAAAGACGAAAGAAGACACGGCGTTGCAATTGCTGATCTATACGAGCTTGTTCAGCACGCTGGAAATATATTGCCTAGACTGTAAGCGTTTTTGGCAGTTTAACCCCCTTCCGAGTACCAATGCTCGTGCTTATGATTTCAATTTGAATGACTGTGCGGTCTCTGTGTTTGCGTTGGTGATTTACTGCCAGGTATCTGCTTTGCACGGTAGGATCTGCTTACCTTAGAAGCAAGGATGCTCCAGTAAAAGATGTTCTTAAAGATCTAGTGGAAATGTGTCGCGCTGTTCAGCATCCAATTCGCGGTCTGTTTTTGAGGAGCTACCTTTCTCAAGTCAGTAAAGATAAATTGCCTGATATTGGATATGAACATGAAGAGGGGTAAGGCATTATTTGGTTGGTGATGGATTAGTAGTTTTTGAATGTGGCATGCTGTCTTCTATCATTTTAATCAGAGTAATGTTATATCCTACAATTTTATCCCACTAAAATGAAAAAAGTAAATGTATGTAATTTCTTGATAATATAAAAAAAATTCAGTACTTTCTTCATACAGTAAATTGGAAGATTGGTAGGAGGATTTAGATTTTTTTTTTCTTTCATTTAATAGTGATGTAGTAATTAGAAAGTCACTAAAAAGATAACTTTTTATCTTTCTCCAATTTTCTTCCCACGTATTTGGTATCAATTTTCAATATGAAATATTGTATTTTGGTATTATGTTTGGGGCTGAGTGAACAAAAATTAAAACGATGGATATTGAAAGGTGCCTCTGTTCCTGCAGGGAATCTAATGATGTGATGGTTGCAGTTGAATTTGTTTTACAGAATTTCACTGAAATGAATAAGCTGTGGGTTCGGTTGCAGTTGCAGCATCAGGTTCATTGAACTTCCTTAACTCTTTTCTAATCTTATCTTATGAGATGCATAGCACCACAGTACTTGCATGCCATAGCCATTGAGGTAAAAATAAATCATGAGAACATGATTTCTGGCCATGCAGGTGTTATGGTGCTTGTGAATCATGCTTAATCTTTGGCGATCCTGAGCTGAGGTCTTCAATTGGGATTTCTGGTCTGCAGGGACCCAGTCGGATAAGAGAGAAGAGGGAAAAAGAAAGGAACGAGCTTCGTGATCTTGTAATATAAACTATTTCCTGATGAAGCAGTGTTATTCATTTTGATAGAAAGATAAGTTATGTGATTTCCTTTCCTCAAATTATTAGGTAGGGAAGAATCTGCACGTTCTGAGTCAGATAGAGGGTGTGAACCTTGAGATGTACAAAGACATCGTCCTTCCAAGTGTCTTAGAGCAGGTCTAATAATGTACATTTTCTCCCCAAAATGTAATTTTTTTCTCATATGTAACCCTTGATGTCATAATGTCTCTCAGCTTTCTAAATTGGCTTGAGCAGGTTGTCAACTGTAATGACGAGCTTGCCCAATTTTATCTTATGGAGTGTATAATCCAGGTTTTTCCTGACGAGTACCATTTGCAGACACTTGAGACACTGTTAGGTGCTTGCCCCCAATTGCAGGTGGGTAGCATGAGTAGATTGGAAATAGATAACCTTTTTGTGTGCTTGAGCTTAAGTATATTTTATCAGTCATCCTTGGAGATGCCTACTATACTTTTTGATTTTTTAACACTTTGTTAATATTATATTTAGCCCTTGAGGTTTGTTTCTTACAAGTTTTAATGAGATATACATTATAATTGCCCCTGTTAAGGTTAAATATTATCTGAAGCTCCATGATTTTTGAAAAGTTTATCACATATTTGATTGGTCATGAATTTAGGCAATTTGGAATGGTGACTACAGACCCTCAATTAAATTTTGATAATACCGTGAATTTAGTGCGTAAAAATATTGCATGTGTTATGGTTAATGACAAGAACAATTGAACATACTTACAGTGCCCTTAAAGAGACTTTAGTGGTCCATGTAATTTTTAAGACTAATTAAGAGAGTTTTTTTGCTTGAATACTGAACAAGTGAATTTTAAAATCTCTAAGCATTTTGGTTGAGCATAAAACAAGGATTTTGAAATTCTTCCTATTGAAGTGGAATTTCAGAAATTCTTCAAGAAATGAGTGAACTGTCGTGTTTCTTTCATACTCCTTTGAACTTCATCATGGTCACTTCACCCTGTGCATTTGATCCAATTCTGCAGCATTTGTTCAAACAGCTCCATAACTAAAGTTGAAGTTGATACATACTTTCCTACTTTTCTTTTCAAGAATAAACTCTTTGCTTGTTATTTATTGCCCTAGGTTATTTTTTAGAATTTATTCTCTGTTTTGTGTATTGGATTTTCAATCTCTGTTACCTGACTCTGTACAGGCTGCAATTGTCTCTTTCTCCATTTCTCTATCTATTGTAAATGCGAATATATTCATTCTGTACTTATCTCAACTCATCATGAAAGGTTTTTGCTTCACACTATCAATTAACTTGGTCAGTGAATCATCATACATTTGCTACGACCACCAATCAATCATTTGATAACATTCCTAGTCCTTATACTGAAGATACTCATAGATCAATTCTGTTCTGTCTATCTGATTTTCTTAAAGCTGATATCTATTTTTATTTACTCTTTGACTGACTTGACTGTATTTGCAGCCCACAGTAGACATCAAAACAGTGTTATCTCAGTTGATGGACAGGTTGTCAAATTATGCTGCCTCTAATATTGAAGTAAGTCTGATGCACCTTTTGTCAAAAATTAAGCTTCCATGTGTTGTTGATATCATTTATGCTTCAGGTATTGCCTGAATTTCTTCAAGTGGAAGCATTTGCTAAACTAAGCACAGCAATAGGCAGGGTAAGCCAGATTTCCTTCAGTTTGTAACTTCTATTTTATCGTGCTTATTTTGGGAGAACTGCAGAAAAGATGTCCTGTTAAAGTTATGGACAATGAAGGAACTAAATGTGATGGTGTGTTGCAAATGCTGTTTCCCTTGATGTAAATATTTACCTTTAATAATTTAGTACATATAGTGGTACCTCTACTATTCCTTTAGTACGGATTTCTTTTCCTTCTTGTAAAACTTTTATAAAATCTTATGGTTAGAAGTTGTACAAGTTGAAAGTGCACTGTTAAAGTAGTTTGAATTAAAGGCATCTGTATGGTTGTGTTAACCTGCTAGGTGCAACTGTCAAAGCTGGGGCTATATAATAAAGCCATACTGGTTGTATTTTGTTGCATATATATAGACCATAAAAAAATTGTGGATCCAATGGGCTTTACTTGATAGTTGATCTTCTGTGTTACAGGAAGTTCTTTTCAACTCTCTGTATGAGAAAAACTAAACATTGATTATAGTCTCTTGGTTTGTGCCTACTAGATACTAGATATGCCTTTTATTTTATGGACTATGGGGCTGCAATCCAAACCATATACCTGCTTTTGACTGCAGGTGATAGAAGCACAAGTTGACATGCCTATAGTAGGAGCAATTGCTTTGCATGTTTCTCTTCTTACATTTACTCTCCGTGTTCATCCAGATCGATTTGATTATGTGGACCAAGTACTGGTATGTTACTTTTCAAACATTTTGATCTACCATTTTGTGTGATGTGGTATTTGCATCTTAGCTCTAACCTGCATATTTTGTGGAATTTGTTCAGGGATCATGTGTGAAGAAGCTTTCTGGAAAACCAAAGCTTGATGACAGTAGAGCAACAAAGCAAGTCGTAGCACTTTTAAGTGCTCCACTAGATAAATACAATGATATTGTGACTGCACTGACACTTTCTAATTATCCTCGTGTAATGGATCATCTTGATCATGAAACAAATAAAGTCATGGCCATGGTTATTATCCAAAGTATTATGAAGAATAACACTTGCATCTCTACTGCTGATAAGGTATATTATTTTTTCCTTTGACTCAACCTAATAAAATTATTTCTCTGTAACATTTTTCATTGTGCCTTGGCAGGTTGAAGTTTTATTTGAATTAATAAAAGGGCTTATAATGGATTTGGATGGAACAATTGTGGACGAGGTAAGTTTGAGAGAATTGTTAGAATATCTTGGGATTTTCTTTATAAGGATAAAATTGTTCTGTATTATATGTTATCTTAAATTATTTATTTAACATTTTTTACATGTTTAACCCATATAGTAATTTCCTAAGATCAGCCCTTTTATTATGTCTGATCTGTAGGTTGACGAAGAAGATTTCAATGAGGAACAAAATTCTGTTGCTCGTCTCATACACATGCTTCATAACGATGAACCAGAAGAAATGTTCAAGGTAACAATGAGTGTATTTGGAGTCAAATTGAATTTCACTGGTATATTTCTATTAAGTGCTTCGTATCTTATTGACCTTCAGATAATATGTACCGTTAAGAAGCATATTATGAGTGGAGGACCAAGACGCTTGCCTTTTACAGTTCCTTCCTTGATATTTTCTGCACTCAGGGTATCCTTCTTTAACGATGTTATTCTTTCAATTTGTATTATCTACACCATCTTTAACATGCTTCTTTTCAATTGAATTCTATGTGATGATAGTTTGAAAATTATATGAATGGAGTTGCCTGGTCTTGTGAGGTTCATATTCCATAATTGAAGCTGCCAATGGTTGTACAAGGATCCTATTAACCATGTACACTAGAGCTTTGAGACTAAGTATATATTTGAAATCACAAATACTTAATCTTTTCTTCCCACTCTTCACTTTTATTACCCCCTTTAGCTTGTGAAGTATTCTGTAACACTTACAAAATTTGTACTGTGGCATTAACTTCAACTTTAGATCTTGAGGTTTTATATATGTGATTTAATGGTTAAGCCTCATTATTTTTTAACCTTGTGAGGGCTTTAATGGTGTCTAATATTGTTACCCCATTATCTTGTGAAGTATTCTGTAACACTTACAATATTTATACTGTTGCATTAACTTCAACTTTAGATCTCGAGGTTTAATAGATGTCATTTTCTGCAGTTGATCAGGCAGTTGCATGGCCAAGATGGAGATATAGTTGGAGAAGAAGTTCCTACAACACCAAAAAAAATATTTCAGCTTTTAAATGAGGTGATTTAAAATTTATTATCTTAGTGGGGTGGACGAGAATAATTATCTCTTTTTATAATTACCTGTGCACAACTCAAACATTTTGTCATGGAGTTATTTTATCTAACTACTGTATAGCATTAGCATAACTATCAAGTATTTTATTTGTTTATATAACGTTGTATGCACCATATATTGTTATCATGTGATGGACAAATATTAGTAATTTTGTTACAGATAATTGAAGCTCTTTCTTCTGTGTCATCTCCTGAATTGGCGTTAAGACTGTATCTGCAATGTGCTGAGGTATGCTTGACCCTGCAAACTTGAATTATCTAATCTGATGCCTTTCGCCTTTGTTTCTCTTTATATTTCCAAACAACTCTGAGAAGACCAATAAAGGGGATTTGTAAATGGAGTTGGGTGTTGAAAACTGATTCTCTGCCACCCAGACATTCATGGGCAATTCTTTCCCCCCATTAAATTGAAGGTTTAACATTTTAGTCCGAGTGGGGAATTGATTTTTAAGGGCTATACTCGTTCTGGACATTTTTGGGTACTATCACAACCATGTATTTTAATATTTTCCTGACATTATAATACCCATTTATGATGATTATGACATTTCTCGTTTTGTGCAATTGTCAGAGTGTATTTTTTCTCACTTTTACTAATATCAGGCTGCTAATGACTGCGACCTTGAGCCTGTTGCTTACGAATTTTTCACTCAGGCATTTGTATTATATGAAGAAGAAATTGCGGTAATTATTATTGAAACTATTCATTTTTAACATATTCTTAGTATGACTAAGAAATGACTTTTACTAATGACTGTTCATACTGGTTTTAGGACTCTAAAGCCCAGGTAACTGCAATTCATTTAATTATTGGGTCTCTTCAGAGAATGAACGTCTTTGGTGTTGAGAACAGGGATACATTAACACACAAGGCAACAGGGGTACAGTACCGTTACTTGTTTTTTACTTTTTCACCCTTGTCCTTTTACTTTTTAAGAGTCTCTTTGGAGGAAGGATGAAAGGAACCGGATGGGGAAGGAATATTCCCTCTTATTTGGAGGGAAAGGAAATGCCAAGGCAATCATTCAACTTCAGCTCACAAGTTACGATGACAAGGCTTAGATTAGAATAGTAAATAAGAATTAGATGGAATTGTTACAATTATTATAAATTATTTCCTTATATTTCCCCTTCACTAATTATTCATACATTGGGGAATGCAACCTCTCCATGTTATCCCTTTACTTTCTATTTTATTCCGACCCTGCCTTCCTCCTTCCCAAAACGTAGCCATCCAACGTTAGTTTAAAATTCAGTATTGGCCAACCGTTATAAGGTTTCTCTAGCCAATGACCTTTAGACAAATGGATTGGGGCAAATGTATTCATGTCAAACTTAATATGGTTTTCTATCAATTTCTACAGTATTCAGCGAAGCTTTTGAAGAAACCTGATCAATGCCGAGCAGTTTATGCATGTTCTCATCTCTTTTGGCTTGATGATCAAGATGGTATTAAAGATGGAGAAAGGTATAATCAACTGGATAATTGGGATAATTTGATCGGTTTTATGCATCTCTGCCTCTGCTTATGTTTTCTAAATTAATTATCTCCTCTGAATCAGGCTTTATGAAGTGTTATGCCTTTGCACATTTGATGCACACTTTTACAATTGCTGAAAAGTTTTGACATAGAATTTTACTGTATTCTGAAAAGTCTTCAACTTGTCATCTTTTGTCCTCTCTGTTTCTTTCTCGTGGCAATGTTGACTGTTTGGTTACAGGGTGTTGCTTTGCCTTAAGCGTGCTTTGAGGATTGCAAATGCTGCTCAACAAATGGCCAATGTAGCAAGGGGTAGCAGCGGTCCAGTAACACTATTTGTTGAAATACTGAACAAGTTGGTTCCTTCTGCTATAAAACTGCTTGTTACACTATCTTGGTGGCTTTCTTACTAATGGATGATTGGTTTCCAGGTACATATATTATTTTGAGAAAGGAAACCCGCAGATCACTAGTGCTACTATCCAGGGGCTTATAGAATTGATCACGACTGAGATGCAGAGTGACTCTGCATCAGCCCTCCCAGCCTCAGATGCTTTTTTTACCAGCACATTGAGGTACATCCAATTCCAAAAACAGAAGGGTGGTATACTTGGTGAAAAATATGACCCTATCAAGGTCTAAATCCCCGCCTAACTCATCCAAGACGCCCAAACGTGTAGTAGTATGGAAAACCACGCATGTAGTTGTCGGTGTTCGAAATTAACAAAGGTTTATCGGTGTTCACTACTTGTGCATTATAAAATGTTTGCATTAAAGTGAATAATTATAAATCTTCATACGTCTTCCTACATATCGTATCTATTTATATTTCCAAGATATTAAATGTATTCACTTTCATTTAATATTTCTTAGAAGACTAGTAGGAAGATATGTCATTACTTTTGTTTAAGTACATTTGGCATGTGCAGATGCAGATTAATGTTCAATTAAAGCTGTTTAAATTGAATGTTCATTACGTGCATTAACATGTTCGCTGAGCCGTCAAAGACATTTTAAAGCACGATTAGAATTTGCTGATTAGAGTTTCACTAGAACCATATAAATGGTTTTTCCGAGTTCACTCATAAAAAGGCTTTTTCTAGTTTCCATTCCTTCCATAGCAGTCTATCGTTCCTAATTGTGCTTTCTATCGTACCATAAAGCTGACGATAGGAGTCAAGAGTCCTGAACATATCCTCCCAGCTATCCAAATAAGGCTGCCTCAAATGCTACGTGCAGAAAAAAATTTAATTATATTTAATCATTAATGTCCTAGTAAGAGCAGGGAAGGGTTAGTCACGCACCACCAAACTGCAACCAAGATACAAGTTCGAACTCTGTCTTGCATTCATCTCACAACTTGGTTCCAACTACAATCACTTTAACACCAGGGGCAAGATGTCTTAGTTCAGGGAACACTGAAATGAAAATCCAAAACACTAATAACTTTCTCGTTTGTATAAGTGCATATATGGGTAAACGATCATTATCCAAATTAATCCTTTTAAAGGCGTACACCTTTGGTAGTAATAATTCACGGCTGGCCTTGCTAATAAGAAGCAAGTATACAGACTTATGGTTCTAAATGGGTCAAGGGTCTTATTCTTAATACTTTTCTTCAGTAGTCAATAAGCCAAACTACCATATTTAATGTGCTGGAAATGATAAGCGAATTCTGTATAATTGGCACTTAGTGGGTGCAGTGTCAGCAACAATATCCCATACCCTCGTGCCAAGGGTGTTGGTACGTAGCTCTTTCATTGATGGTGACGTTCATAAATTAAGAAGGTGAAACCATGAAGCAATATTTAGTAAAAAAGAAGGATCCCTGCATGTATCTACCTCTTTCTTAAGAATTATTTTGGTCAAAAGATGCCTTTTTTTCATCGAAGTTTCATGAGAAAAGAACAAGGTTTAATGGTTGTCAAATTCAGAAAGAAATTGCAAAAGTGGTACCACTCTACAACAAAACATCCAATGATAGGCTTTGAATTTTTCGAAGCGCTCGTGTATATATAAACATAAAAACAATTGTCGTATGAAAACAAAGAAAAAATCATTCAGGCATGCTCTTAAAAATAAACTAGGCCTTGCCCCAATCCATGTTGTAAATTGCAAGTACCCTTTTACTTGGGAAATTGCAAATGAATAATAATTCATCAATGTTTTTCTTGGTCAAGCGATTCATGCTGTAGACTAACCAATTGCTTATAGATGCTTCTAGGTTTGGCCATGAGCCTCTCATGGCTTCCCATTTCGGCAACACTGCCATTTTGCAGCACTACAATGCTGTCAGCGTCACGAACAGTTGATAGCCTGTGAGCTACCAAAATTGTTGTTCTACCTTCCATTAGTTTATCCAGAGCCTCTTGGACCAGCCTCTCTGATACTGTGTCCAAAGCACTTGTGGCTTCATCCAACAAAAGAATTGATGGATCTTTCAAAATAGCTCTAGCAATTGCAACTCTCTGTTTTTGTCCCCCTGACAACTGCACCCCTCTCTCACCCACCTCAGTTTCGTACCCTTCAGGCATTCTGCTGATGAATTCATGAGCATTTGCTGCTTTCGCTGCCTTCATCACCTCTATTTCTGATGCCTCCTCTTTCCCATACTTGATGTTTTCATAAACTGTGGTTGAGAACAAAGCAGGTTCTTGCTGAACCAATCCTATTCTCAGCCTTAAGGATCTCAGGTTTAGGGTTTTGATGTCACATTCATCTATGAGGACTGATCCAGAATCAGGGTCATAAAACCTCATTACCAATGAAATCACTGTGCTTTTCCCTGAACCACTTTGGCCCACTACTGCCAGACTCTTCCCTGCTGAGACTCTGAGATTCAAGTTCTGAAATATGGTGATGTCGGGTCTCATAGGGTACTTGAAGCTTACGTTTCTAAACTCTATCTCTCCTTTGACAACAGTTACAATCTTTGAGTTGGGATCATCTGGGGTGATGGATGTTCTCCTTTGGAGAATGCCGAAAACCGATCCCAGTGCCTGTGATCCCTTCACAATGTCTGGGGTAAGAGCTAGTGTTTCTGCTATTGCCAGAGAAGTGATGATTAAGACCATGAAGGACTTCATGATGTCTCCAAAATTTGACTCTTTCTTCTTGATTAAAACTGATGCATACCAAAGGCCAAGTGCATAGGAACAGAAAGCCAATAGCTGGGTTATGCCATAGCCAAAACCTGATATGTGGCCCCGTAGAAGAGCTTGTTTGTTAGGTTTGTTCAATTCAGATGCAAACCGGATTGAGATTCGATCTTCGGCGCCAAACGCAGCAACAGTTCGTATGTTGGCAATAGCTTCACGAGCCAAAGAAGTTGCCTTAGAGTAAGCATGGCTGTAATCTCCTCCAAACCCCTTCAGAAATAATTGCTGCAAAAGTAATTTAAACTTAGCTATTCTTCGTTTTTTGTACATATCAGAGCAAATATTATGGACAAGTCTTGTGAACTTATGATGACTTTAAGACCAAAGTCTTGAAAACTTCACACAACTTCTTCATGAAATTGTGAAAAATTGAAGTCATCAAGAGTTATAACATCTTCGGTGTTATGAAGCTAACCTCAGTGATAGAAGCTCCTATGAGAAGGGGAAGGCATGCTACAACCACTGCTGTTAGTTTCCAACTCAATGTGAAGCCAATAACAAAAGCTGTGACAGTGAGGGCTACATTTTGCACAATGGTTGAGAGTCTATCAGCTAGAGCACTTCTCACTAGTGTTGCATCCGCAGCTAGCATGGCTGTCAGTGAGCCAGTGTTGTTCTCATCTTTATCAAACCATGCAACTTCATTGTTGAGAATAGCTGCAAACACGAAATCAAAACACTTTCTCATTTCAGAAAAAGTTAATGCATGTGATTATTGTAATAGCAAAGCTTTTGCAGCGATGGAATGAATACCTGAGAACATTAATAAACGTACACGGGCAGTGAGATGTTCTCCCATCAATGTATAAAAGTAGTGAAGCAATAGATAAATAGGTACAGTAATAACAGCCACTCCAAGAAATATCAAAGCTACACGATCTACTTCTTGCTTGATTTTAGAACTCTGAGGAGAATAAAATGCAGTCAAAATGTGAGTGATTCCAAGTGCAAAGAGAGGGGCTTCCATGCCAGCCAATATTGCACCTACCGACCCAAATATTGCATAGGGCCATTCTGGAGCATTCAGTTTCAGTAAATCCAAAATTGTTGGAGCTGAAGTTGTCTTTGATGGCAAGTGTTGATCACTTGATTCCAATTCTCCTCTAGTGTCCAACATCAGTTGTTCCTCTAAGGTCATGTTCTCTGCAGGTTCTCTAAAACTAGAATTTCTTGAACTTTCAGAGCGAGATATTGATCTAGAGTTTGAGAGGTTCTGTGATGCCTGCAAACTCACCAGATTCACATACTCTCCATTTTTGGACATCAATTCCAGATGAGTTCCACTTTCAACCACCTGGCCGTTCTTCAACACAATGATTGTATCTACATCTCGTATAGTGGATAATCTATGAGCAACAATTATTGTTGTTCTGTTTGACATTATTTTTTCCAATGCCTGTTGGACAATGAGTTCTGATTCAGAATCTAGAGCACTTGTGGCCTCGTCTAGAAGCAATAGTTTTGGATTTCTGATCACTGCTCTTGCAATGGCAATTCTTTGCTTCTGCCCCCCTGAAAGTTGGGTGCCACCCTCTCCAACCTGAATGATATAGGATCACTGTGATTTCTACGAGGAGATAAACTTTATGACTTTTCTATGTTAAGTAGAACAAAGATACTATGAAGCTGTTGAAGATAATTTTTATGTATTGAATGACCAACTTCAACTTTCCAAAAGAAAAATATAAAGGAAAGCAGTTAAAAAAATTGAGTAAAATTAACTAACCTGAGTTTGATAACCATCAGGCAATCCTTGAATAAAAGAATGAGCATTTGCAGCCATGGAAGCTTGTATGACTTTATCCATGTCTGCATCTTCTTTTCCAAATAAGATATTTCCAGCTATTGTTGTTGCAAATAGTGCTGGTTCTTGACTAACCAAGCCCATCTGTTCTCTCAACCATTTCAATTGAAGATTCTTTAGGTCATATCCATCCAACAGGATCTTACCTAGTGAAAATTAATGCATTAACCTCTCCTCCTAAATATTGAACTATTCATTGACAAAAAAGAAAAAAAAAGTGGTTGTACTAGCCAAATAAAAAAATGTGGGGTGTGTTTGGCATAGGTTAATTTTTTGTCCCTTCATTTTCTTCTCTCTACCTTGGTGTATCACTCTCCTACTTGTTCCCACTTGCCATAAAAAGGGTCATGGAAATTTCAAACGAAACCAACTCTTAAATGGTAATATTAATTACCTGAAGTGGGGTCATAGAACCGTTGAATAAGTGAAACAATCGTGCTCTTTCCTGAACCACTGGGACCAACAACTGCTATAGTCTTGCCAGCACTCACTGAGAAGCTCAATTTTTCAAAGATCATGTTGGTTCTTGAGGGGTACGAAAAACAGACCTCATGAAATTCAATTTCCCCAGCAACCAGTGGCACAACATTGCCATCATCCAACTTTTTAGAATTGCTTGAAGCCGACGCAATCATGTTCATGATGTTGGCTGCAGCAGCACGCCCTTTTGCAATGGAACCAAGATTTGGAGCAGCTTGACCAAGAGCACTACAAAGTAGCAAAAGTAATCCATAACAAAGTTATGTGAGTTATCATATGACATGATCAAGAGTGATAAGGTAGTTTAGTAGGTAGACAAAAGAGAAGGGAGAAAATTTGTTTGGATTTAAACTTTTGTTAACAATTTGGAGAAATAAAGTTATTTTGGTGCGTTTAGAATGGAGGGTGAGAGAGATTGTGGATTCAACTTTTTCACAAATAAAAACTAACAACTCATAGCAGAGTATGTGATATACTTACAATCCACTAAAGATGACATTGATTATTGTTGTGAAGGCTTTTCCTCCATTTGTCTTGTGATGCCTCACAAGTATGCCAGCATACCATAGAAGCAATGCCCAAGCACAAAATAACAAGCCATATGTGAAGCCTACTCCAACTCCTTTTGCCACACCACCCTTCTTGCCCAGTTTCAGAGCATTATCAAGAGACTTTGAGTATGAACCAATTGCTTTCTCTTCTCCTACAAATGAGTAAACAGTACGCACTTGAGAAATCACCTGATCCAAAAAGATATGTTAAGGATAAAACACCAATTCAACTGTTGAAATAGCCTTTGAACAAAATCTCAATTCACACACAGGTTTATTTATTTACCTCTTCTGCAACCTTCCCAGCCTCAGCATAAGCTGCTTCACCCTTTTCTGATAAAGTAGACATGATTATTGTATAAGCTCCCCCTGCTAGAGCTATAAGTGGAACCACAGCCAAGGTGAGTAGTGTGAGCTGCCACACTGAGGTAAATCCAATGGCAAATCCAACGATGAATTGAGAGAGGTAACGAATGGCGTGCCCTGTCTGCATTCAGCACAATAAAAACAAGACCATTTCACCACTGAAGAACCAATCTCAACAATGTTAAAACAACATGTTTTGTTTGAACCATGTCGCACACCTTGTCACCAATAGCATCTTGTACCAGTATTGCATCACTTGAGATGTGGAAAATGATATTGGCATCCCTGGCTTCGTTGTCAAAGAAACTAATATCCTTCTTCAGCACTGCCAGCAAATACTTCAAACGCAAACGTGCCGTTTGCCTCTCCCCTGTTTGCATCCAGAACGCTACTCCTGAAAAATAGTAGTAAAAAGTGATTATATGGTTAATGCTGTAAAAGGGTTGTTGAGGAACACCCAGAAGAATAAAATGTTTGTACTACCACTACAAACACAAATCTAGTTATGATAGACAGGAAGTCATGGTTCTGATATAATGTTAAGAAGTGAATTTTAATTCTAATTTACAGTACAAAACTGACTTGTAAAATGAAGTTTGCACTCAATTATATATTTTAAATTCACATTATTTTTAGTCGACGTTGACTTCCAACGAGAACCATCCCTCATTAGAAGCATTACTTAGAAAGAAATGAAGTTGAAGATAAGATGTACCCATCCAAGCAGATACCAGAACAACTCCACCAAGGTAGACCAAATACAAAGCATGCTGCAAAGAAGAAAAAAGCCAAAACTCACTTCATCACACATAAAAAACATACAACTCTTACAAAAACACGTTAGAATCTCATGCACGTAGGAAAATACAATAGTCGAGAAGATGGTGATAGAACCTCAGAAACTCTGGAGGACAATTTGTGAGGATTGTTAGAAAGATGTCCCAAAGAGTCGATCATGCGACCAAACAAAATGAAGAAAACAGGAAGAGCAGCACCATGGAGACAAGAACCGACACTTCCGAGGAACATTAAGACACAGTCAGTTGAATCAGCTGTAGCAAACAAGCCAAAAAACGACACACTCTCAGTTTTGGTTTGTTGGTCGGTTTTAGGTGGCACGCCTTGTGGAGGAACGAGTTCCACTTCAGCCATTGTGTTTGAATGTTGAAGATGAAGATAGAAAAATGAAAGAAAAAAAGAGTGTAGTGTGTTATATTATATGTTAAAGGTAAGTAAGTGTAGATAATAATATAAAGAGTAAAAGGGAGTGCCCCGTGAGGTACGGTTGTTGGTGTAGTAGAGTCTATTCCCGCCAATAAATAGAGAGTGGTTAAGGTTAACTATGCCAACGAACTCTTCGGTTCCATAACTGTATTATCGGAAAAATATTGCATGGGATGATAACGTTAATTATTAAGCCAACAACCTCTGTGCCGATTTTGTGGTTCTAAGAGCACCATGTTTGATCATGTTACCTGTCACTCCATGAACCCATGCTTTTCTTTACAATGAGCTTCATAATTTCACTTGATTTATATGGTTGCTAATGCTCATCCATTTCCATGTTTTTAATCCAAAGTAGTAGGTGTAACTCTCCAACAAATAAGCTTAAAGAGATTGAGATTGGGATGTTAGAAAGTTCCCATCATACACGTTGTATCCAGAAACAAGGTTTTAAGGGTTTTTTTTACCATTTTCGGATAATTTACTTATGAAAAATTTGTGCAACTTCTTAAATAATTTGGAAGTTAAACAAATTATATCATGTTTGTACAACTTCTTAAGAAAAAAAGTTGTGTAAGTCTAAAATAATATTTTATATTAACTTGAAGGCTCGTAAAAAATAAGATTTCTTTAGAATCTAGGTTCTTTACTAGTCTTTTTAATGTTGATATCTGTTGAGTATTAAAATTACACTGTATTGATACTTTAAATATCTGTTTAATATATTTTAAAACGTTAAAATTAGTGATGATCAATATATTATAGATACACAATAGATAAACAACACCAATAAATCCAACAGAGAATCCAAATTTAACTTTTTATCTTTAGAATTATAATTATTTGATAAAATTTTTACGAGAAAGTTTATTTTTTAGTATATACTAAATTTCTTTTTTTTTTTCAAATCATATCAAATCTTTTTTCATCATCAAAATGGTGTCACGCATGTACCGTAAAAAATTTATCAACCGTTAAAAATTAATTTTCCTTGTTTTTAAGACAGCATATTAATTTAACCAAATCATTTCAAATCAACAAGTCGTGTCATATCAGGATTTCAAACCAAATCGTTTTGGACTGATACAATTTGTTTTTATGAAGATGTGCGAAAATTAAATGATTTATTCAAATTCATTTTATTTTATTTTTAAGTTACACCATTATTGTAATTTCAAAAACAAATTATCTCACATGGAAATCAATCTTAAATTGAACATTATCTAACACGTTTTTCTTAAATTACATTACACAATATGGGTTTGAGGTTACTTTCAATTAAGTAACCAAACTATTTTTTTATTGGTTTCCGAAACTCAAAAGAAAAAGTTAATCTTAGAGGTACTTTTTTACTACCTAGCTCATACACATTGAATACTATATAAATTTTACCTTGTGATTTTTTTTTTTTAATAAAGTGTGTTGTTGACTTTTCTCTCTATCTAGCTCAAACTTTGTTGGTCACGTAGGGTTTGACTTCAAAATATTCGTTTTACTGCATTCGCATCTTGTTGCCAAACATTAATGCTACATAACTTTGTAGCTATGTTAAATCCCTTGCTTCTATATACGGATGAATCTTTAGGTTTTGTATACATAAAAGTTTATATGTTGAGACAATCACTTCAATAAATTTTAAGATATTAATTTCTTTCTGAATTTCCATTAGAAGATATCTTGCATTTAAAAAAAATAAAAGTAGAAGAAATTATGCATTTATTGGAAATACACAAGTACATAAAGTTTTATGGTGTAGTCTTTTATTTATTTATTCATATGTGTTTGCTAATGTGCAAAATACCTCAATTAAATATGAATGAAATTCAAGATATATGTTTTTATCCCATATTCACCATTAGTAATCAATTAGATTCACACCTATGACTTTTAAAAATCTAATTTATAATTTTCTTGAATACTATAATTTTTAATACCATAGAAAGTTCGTAGTGAGTTCAAACATTGTAAATCAACATTATGAAAAAAAAACTGAAAATGGGCTAAAAACAAAATAAAGTGAAGCTACCGTATTGGGCTTTCATGTTTTCATTTAAGATCCTAACAAATGATAATAGCTTGCTAAACAAACCCCCTTCAAAATATTTTAACTTTCTTAAAACCTTATTTGGAAACCTCAAATCTCAATAAAATCGACTATGGTTTTAAAAAAAATCAACCATACACAAAAATGAGAAAAAAGAGAGATAAGTAGTATGAAAAAATTGGCTACTTTGAACTTACCCACTAAAATCCAGGGTTTAGATATAATTATTTAGTTCAAATTAAATGTGGACTAATTTGGTCCGATTTAATAATAATTCAATAACATAGTTTAAAAGTTTTATAACAAAAATATTTCTTTTTTTGTATATTTAAACTTGGCACTAGGGTTCTAAATTAAATCAGGACATTTTTTTAGTTCCTTCCATTTTTAATTGTTTAACCCATTTTGCTACCTTATGAAGAGAGGGACATTGATACATTCGGATATTTATTCATATTTTTGATAATATATTTATAAATTTTTCAAAAATATTAAATTTGACCATGTTTTAATAAGAATTTTGAAATAATCGAGTATAGAGCACATCAATCAATTATTATTATCAACGAGGAAATTAGAGACTTAAGGAATACCTATATAATGCAACTTCTAAAAATATTTAGTAAGGAGAATCTTACAAGTTATGAAACAAAAATTTACTATTAAAATTTATGTGCAGACCTTTAATTAAGAATGAGTTAAATATGTTTTGATTTATTAACTTTTAGTAAAAATTGAATTTTTTTTTTTAAATTTTGATCCTATTTAGTTTTATAATTTTATAAATGTGTAGATTTAGTTTTTTAATTAAATTTTAATTAAAAAAATTAAATTTACGTATTTCTAGAAATTGAAGACTAAATTAATCTAAATTTTTTTAAAAAAATAATTTTAATTTTTATTAAAAGTTAATAAATAAAAATATATTTAACCTTTAAAAATTAGGAAGAATAGATTAGTGGAGTTTTTAGCTTAAGTGGCCTGCTTGTTTCATAATCTGTAAGCTCCCAATCAAGTTTAATTTTATATTTTTTCTTTGTTTGGGCCTCTATTTTTCTCTGTTTTTTTTTATTCAATTTTAGATAATTTTAATATCATATGATAATTTATTTGGATCCTTTATACAAAAGTAAAACATTAAATTACTAAAATCCTCTACGAGTGACATGTATATCTAAAAATATATTTTGCACTTTAAATGCATTTATCTTCTTATTTATATATTGTTAATTTTTAATATGGAGAGTGGAAAATGCACTTTGAGAGAACCTACTTTTAGATTACTTTGTTGAGTCAGTTTTTGTTAGCTTCCATTAAAATTAAATTATAAATGAAACATTATTACGATGAAAAAAGAGGTCCATATAAATTATACCGAATACAAAAAAATGCCTGAAAATAGATCGTTACAATATATGGATTATTTTTTTTTTCATGGTGGATAAATTTAAATACTTTGTTCTTTAACTTTTCGTTTTAATATTTATATTTAAAAATTGTACATTTTTAGTTTCCATAATTTTTTTTTTACGTAATCTAGTCTCTTTTATTAGTTTTCTAACAATACAAATGTGTTATATAAAATATAAGAAAAACATTAAAATACAAAATATATTTACATAGAAAAAAAAATATATAAACCACATTTTCAGTAACATGAAATATAACAAATAAAATTATGGATTAAACCCCAATTAATGTATCAATCTAATAGGAAAGACGATGAATGCACAAACACTGGTTCAATATAAGAATACTTATCATAATTGATTAACGTAACATTAAAAAGAAACTCACTTCATTGGTATGCCCCAAATTATTAAAAAACATTGATGGTGCACACAAACAAAACAAGTAAACACCATTGATAACAAGAACAAGGTAAAACAACTTCATCGTAAATGTCGTAGGTTAATTACCACACACTAATCTTTAATTTGTCTCTGCATTGCAACTAAGCTTTGATCTTCTCACACAAAACTTTGGCACCGGCAAACTGCTTGGTGGCGGTGACAAATTAAAGACCCAACTTGAAAAATCCACGTTTTCGGCGCCATATCCAAAACCTTTCCCTGCCATTGCCGTTGACCTAAACGACGACGTATAACCCACAGGAGTTGTACGAAACGCCATTGTTGGTTTCTTCTTGAGTTCCTCTCTCGTAGTTTGCTTTGGTTTTCTGTTGGAAAATTCTTTGCTTCTGTTTCTTCCATTGTTGACAACACTCGGAGAAACTGCGGGTAAAGGAAGCAGTGGCGGTTGTTGCTGCTTTTGGTGATGATGATAGTAAAAGGAAGAAGACAACTCAAATGGATACGAAGGAGGAAGATTCATGAGACCTACGTAGGTTCCTTCGTAGGTTCCAACGTTGTAACAAGGATTTGACATGAACTTCTTCTTCTGGATTTTCATTCTGTTTTGGTTGGTTGGAGCAATGACTCTGTGTTCATCTTGGTGAGCTTTCAAAACACCATTCATTTTTGTTGCTTGCTACAACTCTATGAAACCTAATTTTATAAAAGCTAATTTTATAAAAGCGTATAATGTGATCGTTGGTTCATTCAGAAAACAAATAAATTCAGAAACATGCTTTTGTTAAAAACACTTTTCTTCAATTTATATGGTTTAAAAACAAAATTTTGACAGTATCATAAAAAAAATAGATTCAAACACTAATATGCATGGAGAGATTTTGATCCCATGAATGGATCTGTGTAGTTATTTTCTATATATGCATGCAATGGATCTACGTTCTTATAGGACCTGTTTTTTTGGTTTTATAACTATGGAGTTCAACGCCGATTTTCTTTTCGCACAGTGCATATTTTAATTAATGTTTTGGAATGTTTAAAAGGAAGTCACCGTTTGCTGCGGTCGGTTACCGGAAAAGAATAGTGTAGGACGGTGACCGCCGGAGTATTGAGAGCCGTTGGATTGTGTCCTTAGAAATAGCCGTTCAGAGGAGCATGACCGTTGATCACTTTCTTGTACTTGATGATCAAATTAATAACTTCTTTGCTATAGTGTACTTTTTAGTTTGTTTGTCTTATTTTATTTGTGTGAAAATAAAATGTAGATCAATTATCATACACAGTGGGAATTAATATAAAGATTTTTATATCGTCGATTAGTGAAAATAAATAAATAATATGATCATCATAAAGTCAACAAGTATATGTATTATATACGGCATTTGATGATAGATAGTAGTGTGATTTTTTGCTTTAAAATTAATAATAATGCATGTGATTAATAGTACAACCTGTTCTGGATAACAACTTTTAACCATGTTTTTAAAGTTGAAAAAATTCTTAAAAAATTATTAATTACACTTTTTCTACGTTAGGAGTCTAAGCTAAATATAGAAGTTTAAAACAAAATTAAAGAAATTAATAATATGTTAAGAAAAAAGCTGCAAACATATTGTTTGGAATATTTTTCAAAGTTTTATATGGTTGGTGATATCATATCTTATAAGGTTTGCTCTCACTTTCAAACCACAAATATAATGACTACTACTTGCATTAATATATTTATATGTAAATTAAAAGAGGTATAAATAAGAATTAGGATAATAATAATTTTTTAAAATTACATTATTATTTTCTTTTATTTTTTAATAGTTTATTGTTATGAATTTATTATGAAGTAGAAAAAGATGTAGATAAAATGCATCATAATTATAACTGTTTTTATTTAGATATTATTTTAAAGTATCGCTCTATTAACAAAATGTTGAATTATTTTTTTTATTTTATTTCCAAAATGTAGCAATATAGTTTATTTAAAAATTGTTATTATGTATTAGGTGTGATTTTGAAAAGAGTAAGTGGTAGACATGATGAATGGCGTGGCCCAATGGTAGGGGGCAAAGGCACCGTCCTAACTCACAGCCATGTGACGATAAATAGTATTATAAATAATGCGTGGTTACTTGTATGCATCATTTTCTTTCTCCAATTTTTAACATTATTGTGAAATATATCTTTTACGTCTTGTAATTTTCCACCACAAATTCTTTTAATTTTTTATTTGATTTTAAATTAAATATATTTTTGTTCTTTGTAAACTTTTTCTCTAAAAAATTCCTCTTTCTCTATTTTTTGTCATCGCATTCCGTTATTTTATTTTTATGAAAATAAAACTAATTACAAAGACTTACATCAAAACATTTGAAAATTGAGTAAAAAAGTTATGGATCAAAAAATTAAAAATTGATCGAAAATGGATAACTAAAACAATAAAAAGAATAAAGCCCTCCATGGAAACTATCAACTTACTCATAATTATGTTGTATACACTATTATATATCATGGGTTTGCTTTGGTTTTTTTTTTTTTATCAACAAAGATATTTTTCTTTTCTTTTATATTCTAAGGTAACAGTAAAGTAGCATTCAGTTCTTGGAAATGTTAATATTTTGAAATTAAGAAAAATTTAAACAAGCCTTTAAAAATGTTTTGCTCTTTTATTTTCATTCTTATAGTTGATGATCTGTTGTCATTTTAATTCTTTAAGACAGTTTATTATAATGATTTAAGTTGTAGATTTTTTAAAAATTGTAAACCAGTGCGTGATAAATTACACTTTCAAAGATATGCGAAAAAAAATTCGTAATTTCAAATATTAATATAATAGTATTATATTGGGAATAAAATAGTAAATTAGTCTTAAAAAATCATACTGATGATTTTAAACTAGTCCGATACAAAATAATACCATTATTAAATTTTTTTAGTTCAATGGTTGAAATGATTTTCTCATGGTCCTTTTCATTATTGTAGTAGTTGGTCCACGTGCTTCAAGGATTAGGAATTCAAATTTAAATAATTGAAATGTATTATATAATTTTTTTTTTTAATTTTTCAACCATATTGTTTGTATAAAATAATTATTTTTCAACCATATTTTATAGTTTAACTTTCTATTTCAAAATAAAATTATTGAATTTATTTCTTAAAATTAAATTTCATTAGAATTTTTTTTAGGATTACCTATCTTATATAATTGTCTAGAAGCAATCACTCTTAAAATATGCCTAATAGTAATAACTCACTGCTTTTATATCAAAGATGAATGAGACCAAACAATCTACAGTAAAATGTTTAACAGCTAAATAAGTAATTAAATTCGTATAAAGTGACAAATCTCACAAATACTAATTATTAATGATTAATACGATTTGGTTAACGGAATCATAATTTATTTTATCTAGATAAAATGATTTTTTTCAAATCTATATAAAGTAGAAGTTTATGGAAATATCTTATTATACATACTGTATTTGATGAGAAGAATAATATAATTTGATTATTTGAAAAAAAAAAGATAAATCATAAGTAAGATAACATTATTTCGATCAATAACTATATGTTAGATAATTAAGTTAAAGCATTAAAAAACAAAATAAATCATAAAAACAATATAAAATCTTAAATAAACAAAAAACAATATAATAAAACATAAAGTATTAATAATAACGAAATTTAAATTATAAAATGAAACATTATCCAATAACAAAGGGAGAACAGATAAAATACCTCAAAGATGAGAGAGTGTAGAAAGTGAGGACAAGCATAAATTAGAAGAAAGGGATGTAAAAAACTTAGATAAAGATAAAAAAGCATATAAGGGTCAAAAGAAAAATGAAATTAGAAGGTAAAGAAGAAAATACATTTGAATTTTTGTTCTCCTTATTTGAAATTCTATTATGTTGTTTATTAAAAATTATTATAAAAAAATATTTTCTTTATTTAAAAGTAGATGGTTGATTATTCAAATGAATAAATTACTTCATTAAATTTAAGATGACAAAGTAGATCATGATACATACGAGTCCAGATTTTTTATTGATTTTTTTAGTTGTCCTCTAGTAAGCATTGAAAATATCCTGTACTGATATTTTAAATATCTTCTTAATATATTTTAAAATATTAAAATTAGTAATAGTGAAAGTACAGTAGAAAAACAACATACAAACAATTAGTAGAAAATTCAAATTTTATATTAACCTATTAGTCTATAGAAAAAACAACTCGTCTGTAAAAAAAAACGAATCAAAATTTATAATCATTTAAATACTATGAGCCAAGAAAAACAAAAATAAAATAAACCAACTCATTTTATTACCTATAATTAAATTATTTAATTCTAATCACACCATAGTGAACCTGACATGGAAGAAAAAACTGAAAATTAGAACACATTTACAATAAAAATCGCAAAGTCAATCAATTTGAACATACTCACTATCCAAATCCAAATGTGAAACCTCAAAATTAGTTTTTTATCTCTCGCAAACAAACAGAGAACACAAATCCAAGTACAACGTACCACGCTGAAACTGCGACGTAATGATCATGTCCAATCTTTTTGTTCGACAAAACATGGATTTGTACTTATGTATCAAAAAAATACATCACAAACATGGATTTTAGCAAAAATTTTCAGTTGTGTATCCTTTACACCTAATAAAACCGTTTTGCCTAAAATAAGAAGAAAAAAAAAAACAGAAACAAAAATGTGCTATGAAAATTCCCTTATATCTATATCACAAACTTAGACTTCAACGTCCTTTAAATTTTTCAAAATTCTTAGATTTTGATTTTGAATAATGTTTTGCTATCTTTCACGTTTTTTAGGAGTTAAAATTAAGAATATTTCACAATTTTCTCTTTAAGTTTTTTTAGATGACTTTTAAAACTAAACCCGTGATAGAAATTCTAGAAGAGTCTAATTTTAAATGTAAAATCTATTTTAAGATGAATATTCTGAAATGGAAATTTTTTTTATTAAAACCTTTTATCTTTGAAAAGTTGGACCCATTAACTTTGCTTGTGGTTGCCATTAAAACTGACAAGGACAGTAATGACCAATGAGGAAACTTTCACATTTCATGCTATGATTGGTCAAGACATTTGTAAAATAAACTTATTTACAAGATGGATTTAACTTTTAGTTTTATAAAGCATTATTATTATTTTTCATTATTCCTTTTTTATATAAAGTACTCAAGAATAAAATGTTGCTTTATCCTCTAACAAAAACAAAAATTAAATAGAAAGCTTGGTCAACGTTTGAATTTGAGATTTAGGAAATTGTCACAATAATTTTTCTTCTTTTGTCTTTTAGATTTGCAAGGAAGAAATGAATAAGTGATAAATTTTAGAAGGGAAAAAAATCGAAGAGATGTTGACATTTAATATAATTAGATTATTCCACTTCAAATTTAAAACAAAATCTTATAAAACATAATTCTACAATTAAAAGGCACCTTTTATGTTTCTAAAATATTGAAAACGTCTATTTTTATTAAACGGTTACTTTTGGAATATTGATTAACGGGGTATGAAGATAACGTGAAACATCACTTTTATCCGTTTCTGAAATATCGAAAAGCCAAACAAAATACAAAGCGATGTGGGACCTGACTTTATTGCACCACTTTAAGGCATTTGTTTCTGTTTCTGAGGAACATGGTTCACTGTTGGATCATTATTATCATCAAAGTTAACATCTACGCTGTTGAAAACTTGGTAGTATTTGAAAAAATCTGAAGGAATAGACCTTACCGACACTATGTGCCATCTAACGCGGTTACAAGTTTCTTTATCAACAACTGTTGTGTGGATCAAGTGGGAGTTGAACAAGGTCTTTATTGGCCACTTGTTTCAATCCTCTTTATTGCACTTGTATCATAACATTAAGAAATTCAACTTCTTTGTCTTTTCCACTCATTTTTTCATTGGCACTCAAAATGAATATACTCATCCACAACAATAGGAGGGCACTCACTGAAAGCATTTCTTGATTTGGATGGTTCCCCTTTGGTTATGGAAGCAACTTAACTCTCTTCCCTCTGTTCTTGTTTTCCACATTGTAGCAGAGAGAAATTTTCTGTGGTAGACAAAGATATTAAAGATGGGAATTTTGAGCACTATAACAACTTCTTTAGGATTTGGAGTGGGAACTTCAATTGGGCTAGTGATTGGCTACTATATGTTCATATACTTCCAGCCAACTGATGTTAAGGTTCAGTTTTTTCTTTTTTCTTTGTCTGTTTCTCTTGTTCGTTGTTTCTCTCTATTTTGTTTTTGTTTATTTGTTAGCATAAGCATTGGCAGGGGCATGATACTGTAGATTATTCCTTTGATAAAAGCAGAATGTCTTCCTTCTTCATGGAATAGGAATTATGTCTGATCTTGGTTTTTTTCTGAGTATGATCTTAGCCTGAACCATGATGTTATGACATTAATTGTAGGTGAAGTGTGTTTTCATGGAGGTTCTACCTTAAGTAAAATGTAATGGTTGTTCTGAATGCAACTAAAATTGCTTTTCTCTAAGATAAATTTTGTTTATCCCATTTTTTCATGTAAACTTTCTGCTGCAATACTTCCTAAAGTTAGAACACTGAGAGGAATTTCTGAGAATGCTGAAACTCCTCAGTGGAGAAATTGAAATTAGATGAGTTATTTTTCAGGGAACTAAAAAACATTGTTTTGAAATACTCCTGCTTTACCTTATATGTTTTATGCTAAATAAGAACTGTAGGGAAATTTCTTCTCCTAATTTTATCTCACATTTCAAATTATGGTATGCCTGATTTCAGGATCCAATAATTCAACCCTTGGTTGAGGTAGATCCCAAAGCTCTACAACAGATGTTTCCAGAGATACCCTCTTGGGTTAAAAATCCAGACTATGACCGTGTATGTTATTCTTTACAGTTATATGCCTTATGTACAAGTGTTTATCCTTGGAACCAGAAATGCATTGTATGTTCTACAGAAAATTGATAGTATTTTCATGTTTGCAGCTTGATTGGCTTAACAAATTTATTGAGTATATGTGGCCTTATCTGGACAAGGTACCTATGCACACTTTTTATTGATTTTTGAAATTTCTCTCATGATTGTAGTGTTTGTGCAACTACTTTGTTTAGAAATTTTGTAAGAGTACCTACAATTCAATCTTCATAGGCAATTTGCAAGACTGCAAGGACTATAGCAAAGCCCATTATTGCTGAGCAAATTCCTAAGTACAAAATTGACTCAGTTGAATTTGAAGAACTTAACTTGGGTTGTCTGCCACCAACTTTTCAAGGTTCATCTCTTTCTCTTTCCACATCACATGAGTATTATGCATGTGAAGCTGCTATTGTGTAAGGCTATGATTCTGGTCTGCACAGTGTTACTGATATTGCTTGAACTGCAAAATGAAATCACACTGTCCCAATTTTCATGGTTCCATATATTTTTTTAAGCTGATCCTTCATTACTCTTTCAGGTAATAGAAGAAGTTTAGATTGATTGATGCTAATTTTCATCTGAATATATGCCAGGAATGAAAGTCTACACTACTGATGAAAAGGAGTTGATCATGGAACCATCAGTGAAGTGGGCTGGGAATCCTAATATTACTGTTGTAGTTAAAGCATTTGGGCTTCGAGCCACAGTGCAGGTATATATTTTTACTTCATGACTTTTGAAAATAGAGTATATGGTTTAAATTGTGTTGCAGTTGTAAAAGTTTTCAAATGTTTTCACCTAATACAGAGTATTTATGCTTCTAAATAATCTCAGGTTGTTGATCTGCAAGTATTTGCTTCTCCACGTATAACTCTGAAGCCTCTGGTTCCAAGTTTCCCATGTTTTGCCAATATTTACGTGTCTCTCATGGAGAAGGTGTGTATGATGTTAAACTCCATTCATCTTTACAATTATGTTCTGAGATGGGTTTATTTATTCTTTTCCCATAATATATGTGACGTGAGTCTAATCCACGCCAGTTTTAATCCAAAACCTCAAAACAATAGATTTATGAACCTTTTTTCTTATATGATGTATAATTTTGTCATTTATATTCAATACGAGACTTAGACTCAAAACATTGTGATATGTTTGCCTTTTATTTCTCTTTGTTAACTTGAATCTCTTGATTGAAGCCTCATGTTGATTTTGGACTAAAACTTCTTGGAGCTGATGTAATGTCTATTCCTGGTCTTTATAGGATTGTCCAGGTAAGCATATAGCACTTTGATTGCCTATAAACTTTACATACCTCAACAAGTTTTAGTACTGATTTCTCTTCCTCAATGTTTTCCTTTTAGGAAATCATCAAAGATCAAGTTGCAAAAATGTATCTATGGCCAAAGGCATTAGAGGTTCAAATAATGGATCCAACAAAGTATGTACTCTTTCATCCTTTCATCAAGCCTGTGTAAGTTAGTGTTGAACTAGCTAATATTTCTTGGTCTGTGATCAGGGCCATGAAATTGCCAGTTGGAATTCTTCATGTGAAAGTTGTGGGGGCAGAGAAGCTTAAAAAGAAAGACATACTAGGGGCATCAGACCCTTATGTGAAACTCAAACTCACAGAAGAGAAACTTCCTTCAAAGAAAACAACCGTGAAATACAAGAATTTGAATCCAGAATGGAATGAGGAATTCAGTATAGTTGTCAAAGATCCAGAATCTCAGGTCTTGGAGCTAATTGTTTATGACTGGGAGCAGGTAATAGTAATAGTATCTTAAGATGCAATTCTAGTATCTCAAACTTCTTTTAGGACACTTTCATAAAATGTGACTGAAGAACATTTTCATTGCATAGGAAGACACTTTCCCATTACTCATTTTTTCAGGCATTATTTTGTCATTCTATTTTGCACAGATTGGGAAGCATGAAAAGATGGGTATGAATGTGATTCCATTGAAAGAGATTACTCCTGATGAACCAAAAGTGATGACTCTAAATTTACTCAAGACCTTGGACCCTAATGATCCTGAGAATGAAAAGTCACGTGGACAACTCACTGTAGAAGTTCTGTACAAACCCTTTAAGGAGGATGAGTTACCTCACAATGCAGAAGATTCCAATGCAATAGAAAAAGCTCCAGAAGGAACACCTGCAAGTGGTGGTTTACTTGTTATCACTGTCCATGAAGCTGAAGATGTTGAAGGAAAACACCACACAAATCCGTTTGCACGGTTGCTATTTAAAGGAGAAGAGAGAAGAACTAAGGTATCTTCTTACTGAAAGTCTACTATTATAAATAAACAAACACCTCTCAATGATTGTTGCATCTGTTTCTCTTACAGTTTATATTCCTGTGAAAATTTGACTATTTTCTGGTGACAAAACTATACAGCATGTAAAGAAAAACAGAGATCCAAGATGGGGTGAGTCGTTTCAGTTTATGCTTGAGGAACCTCCCTCTAATGAGAGACTATATGTTGAAGTGCAAAGTGTGTCCTCAAAGCTTGGCCTTCTGCATCCTAAGGTAAACAAATTGTTCAGGATTTTTCATTTTCATCCACTTGAAATGGTTTTGATTGAACCTTGTTTATTAATCAGGAAAGTTTGGGTTACGTGGATATAAAATTGTCTGATGTTGTTACCAACAAGAGAATCAACGAGAAGTATCATCTTATTGACTCAAGAAATGGAAGGATTCAAATTGAGCTTCAGTGGAGAACTCCATGATGATGATGGCATTGCATTCACAAAATGTCCAAAGTACATAATAATTCTGTAAAGCAAGCACTCTTTCTTTTGATAAGGTTTGGATGAAACCTATCAAACTTGATGAATCTTTGGGTCACTGAGAAAATAGGAAGTGTTGTTCTATTGTTTATAGACAGAATCACACCAGAGACTTCACACTATCTTATGAGTTACACACTCATATAATAATAATTTCAGTGATGTTTAAGTTGTGTTCACCTTGTTTATGCAGATTAAGTAAAAGTAACTTATAGTTAATACTATTATTCATAGATTGCAAAATGCAAAGCACTCCCTACACCGAGAATATCTTTTCATTACAGAACTGAAATTTAAACCTCAATTTCTCACCCAGAATATATATATATATATATATATATATATATATATATATATATATATATATATATACACAGTGTAGAAGGAGTCTTTATATTATACTTCTTTTTTTAAGAAAAATGATAATTTAACAAAAATTCTTTTTGACACAAAATACTAATTTAGACAAAAAAAAATCTATTTTAATTTTATTTATAACAACTTTGTTAATTTTGTCTAATTTTTTTGGTCAAAACATAATTTGCCTTTTTTCTAAGGGGTCAACATATAAAGAAATTAATTGACCAGTGGTTATCTAATTTTTTCTATGAGAATGAAAGATATGAATCATAATAATTTTTTTTTTTTGACAAATGGTGACATAGTTTACAGGAGTAAGCAAATCCTTTTGTGACTAATTGAACTTTTGTCTTTTTCCAAAATGGGTGAGATACAAAATTGCTTTTACTTCATTTGGTAAATTTGTTGCTAATTATTGTTGATAATAATGTTAATCAACTAACACTTTGTACAATAATAATTAATTCTACACCATGCAATTTTACCCAATATAATTCTTATGTAATATAGTATAATGGAGTATAACTTATCATAGTGTAATTAGACTATAATTCTTATGTTATGTTTTTCTAAATAACACGAATAATCGCTAACGATGGTAGTGAAAAGTATATATATATATATATATATATATATATATATATATATATATATATATATATATTGATTATTAAATTCAAATTAGTATATTGCTAACCAATAAATCAGATACAAACTTATTTAATTAATTTGCACTAGAAATGATAAAACAGGTTGGTTTGACTAGTTTTGATCAGGCATGCTAGTGTTCCGTCAAATAGTTAGTTTATTTTTTTATTTTTTTTATTCATTCCACATAGTTCAATTATTTGAAGATAGTTAAATATTATATTGTTTATAGTATTTTTTGGATTATATTTTTTTTTAAATTCCAATAAAAAAACTAATATTACAAATTGAAATAAGTAATACAAAATTAATATAATAACAATTTATATAATAATTTTTAATATAATATTTGTTAAATTGACTCATTTAAATAAAATAATTTATCTAAATAAAAAGTATTCAAAGTTTAAAAAATTAATAAAAATATTAGAAATGTAATAAAATAATTATTTTAAAAATTTAAAATCAAAATTATATAACAATATATTTTTTAAAAAGAAAAACATTTTTTTATATTAATGTAAATATATGTATTATCACACTTGTGTGTCTGATTTTTTTAAATATTTATATTATATTATAAGTTAATAATATATATAAATTGATTAAGTTAATATATAAGAAAAAAAATACCTAAATGTTAGTAGTACAAACTACAACTCTAATGGAGTACAAATTATAATCGTAACAGTTTTATACAAAATACCTCAAAATATTAATTACTTATAATAAAATAGTTAACAATTATATTTTAAAAGAATCAGTTAATAATTATATATATAAAAAAAGATAAAATAAAAATAAAAATTATGTATACAAACAAAAACAAAATATATGTATCTTCTTTGTATATCGACATAGATAATTACTTTATAACATCTCCTATTTATCCATTAATTTATTCACTGGTTTAGTAAACACTTCCAACTTATTTAATGAAATATTTTATTAACTGAGCAGTTAGAAGGGAATAAGATATTTAAAAACTAGTTTTACTTTATTATTCCAATTTATTTTGATGATATGTGTTTTAAAAAATAGTTCTTCAATTATTTAAAATTATTAATTTACCTTACTCATATTGGTTTTACTGTCACAAAATTTAAAAAAGTTAATTTACCTTTTTATTTATCTATCTATCTACTTAAAATTAATCCTAATTTAAATATTTATTATTTCTTCTTTTTAATCTCTAAATTCTCTTTTAATATAATATATATATATATAAATATAAAAAAAAAACAAAAAAAGAATTTAAAACTAGTTAATTATATAAAAATTGGAATTTTTTTCTTTTACAGGAAAATTGGAAGAAAACGGCTTTAAAGTCCATGTTGTTATCCTGGTCCCAGTCGCTCCTAACAACTTCTGGCGTGGCACGTGTTACTGTCCAACCTTCGCACCAATAGAACAACTTCAAAGAAAAAAAGAAAAAGAAAAAACGAAAAACAAATCTGCACCAAATATTTCGAAGAAGTAAAACGTTGCTTCCTCATATTCCCTTCCGCTTTGAAAGTTCGCAGAAGTCACAAACGAAACTCTCTCTCCCGAGAGCACCAAGCACCACCCGCAAAACCCCAATTCCCACCCTTCGCACCGAACATTCGAAAATTCTCGCCAACCCCTCGCGGCGGAGCTCCTCCTTTTCCACGCCCAACCTGAGCTAGGGTTTCGATTCGATTCACCAGCCAAAACGTAAACCTCTCTCGCTTTTTTATTTTATTTTATTTTGTTCTCTCTGCTCAATTCGCTTCTCTCGCATTTATTCCATGTTCCTTTATCAGGGATTCATCACGTTTTCCGTAACTTATCTCCCTGTTTTTGTTATGACATGCTACTTATTAACTTTATTCCTCTTTACAGTTCGACGCCCATGTAATTTTTTTTTTAATTATTAGGGTTTTCCTTATATTCTATAAAACGCCGAATTTAGGGTTTTACAATTCTGGTGTCTATGCCTGGGGAGGGAGAATCTATATGCTACTATTTGTTCAAATTACGGATTAGTGTTCTTTTTTTCTGCCCTTCTCTTTTATGCTGTTATTATATCGGAGTGCATTTGTTCTTAATCAGAACTTGTTAAATTAATTTGCATTTACTTGGTGGGTTATGATTTTAGTTCATAATGGGCCGTTGCAATGATGAAATAATATCGATCCAGTGATCGTTATTGGAAAGCTACAGCTTATTATTATTAACTGTGACTTTATACCCGTCCTTGACGTGACTGGTAATCTTATTCTTGATAGATTTAGGTTTAGCTATTTTATCACTCTTTAAGATATGACCTGATTTAACCATTATTATTTAGAGTAGGCAGTTTGTAAGTGATGGCTCATAGGTTTGTTCTATCTTCTACAATATTACTCTGAATTGCTGATCCAACGTTATTCATGTGGAAAATTTTCTACTAGTATGAGTAGTTGTAGCAGCACATTTTTCTTATCTTTGCTGAAATTATGTGAAATTTTTAAATATTACTGGTGTACTATGTTTTTTGAGTACATATTCAAGTTTGCTAAATATGGCGGCTATAGATCTTTTTCCTCTGGTTAACATTATTCTATTTTTTGTCGGAGGTCCCAGCTGATTTATGAACTTTTGAGCAAATACACGTTAGTCTAAGAATTGTAACATGGGATTTTGATCATAAATGGAACTCCAAATAGCAGTTCGTGCGAAGTGCCATGTTTTGTTGTTTATTTACTTTACTGTAAGTCTTGAGGTTGATTTTATACACTAGTTTGGATTTTAGGAAGCAATTATTATGGTTTCAATCATCCTTTTTTTGTTAAAAATGTTATCCATAATTAGTTTGCATATAAAGTTGAATTTAGGCTTAGAAAGGTTGTAAAGTGTGGAAATTACATCAAACTGTTTTGTGTCTTTCACTGCATCACAGCTGACAGCAACTTGTTCTTGATAAGTTGTTGCTATTCAAGTTATTCCTGATTGGAAAAGGTTATAAACATTGTTTTTATGAAAAATAAAATGGATATGGTGATGGGGCAATTGATGCAATCGTATATGTGTAGCGATAATGCATAAGTTTGTTAATATAACCAAAAGTTTGCAGTTGGCCAGCCTTCACTTTTGAGTTTGACGAGATAAATGTTAAATGGATTCTCTCCTGTCACTATAAGGGTTTTTCTTAGGTTTCCTGTCTAGAGTTATATATGAGTCAGAAGTGTCTCTTGCTACTTTTCTTTCTGTCAGTTATAGGCTTGAAAAATGTCCAAACTGCTTGGACGTACCATATATTTATTGAATATTATGCTACTTACTATAAATTTCTCTGTAAAATTGCTCTATGATTGCTGTCAACAAATTCCAGTATCTTCGTATCTTATAGAATGCAGCCTTATTTTTTTGTTGGTATTGAGTAGTTGGTATTAGTAAATGATTTGCATAGGTGAATCTGTCAGCACACGGATTGATAGTTAATTCCATAAAAAGGTTGTTTATTTATTGCTTTTAGACGACCAAAGTCAATGATATTTATGAAGTATGAACACCTCTTGTTTGAACTTTTGCAACGTCAGACATGTTTCCTGCTCGCACATCTCCTTGACACTTGTTTAGAAAATTCAGCTTAAAACATATAACTTTAAAAAACGTCTGAGGTTCTTTGATGAAAAAGTGGCCATGGCGAATGGTGGTCACAGGTTTATCAATGCTGCCATTCTATGGCAGTGGTGTGGTGATACATGGTTGTTGCTTTTTGTGTGGCGGCTATACCGGAAGCAGTTGGTGGAAATGATAGACTCATGGAAGACAAATACCATAAAATTGGAGCACGCAGAAGAAATTTGATAACAAGTAAAAAATGGGTTTGGGTTGTTTGACCAAACCCATTATTATTCCAAATTAAAGAAAGAAAAGTAAAACCTGACCCGACCCAGGCCAACCCCACCCTGTAAACACCAACCAAATCCAGGCCCAAACATTAAAAAGGATGTGCATCATCTGTGAATCTTGTTAGCTAATGTACCATGACACCCCAAACAAAAAAATAAGGCTGCATTCTGTAAAGAGATCAAGTTCTTTGTTGCAAAATAATATCAATATTTTTTTTGTGCCACATTATCATTAGAAAAAGTGAACATAAAATAATATCTGTTATTATTAGTGTCGTGTCTGTGTCAGACTGTGGTTCATAGATTGATTTTGGTGGTATACGATTATGATTCGGGTTTAAAGAATTTGGATTTGTTTGATATGTTGTACATGAGGATTGATTTGTTTGATTTGTACACTGGAATGGTCTTTTCTTATTTCTTTTTTGTGGTGATTAATTTTATCTCGGTTGTATGTGTTTTCTTTTTTTCTATATCTTATTTTTATGATATGATAACTCTGCCTTTGTCAATCTTTATTGCAAATGTTTTTACATGGCCAGTTCCCAGCTTGTATGAAAGAGGACGGTTGTTTTAGGTAGTCAATTATCAGTGTAAAACTTTGTTGAATTTTATGTCCATACTACGTAGATAGGAGTTGAACTGAATGCATTAGAGAGTAAGTCGGTGTAGCATCCATCCTCGAAAAAATGGTTGAATCTCATCTTTTGATGGTTTGAGCATGTGTTGATAAAGCCAATAAAGAGAGTACATTAGATGACAGTAGCCTATCGGTAAAGGTGGGAAGGGAACCATAAATGTCTATTTATCAATGATTATGTAAGATTCCCTGGAATTTTTCTTGTGTATATTGTTAGCTGAAAATAAGACTGAAAAGTATGTGCATTTTCTTTTTCAGCTAAATTTACCATATTGTTGCTGTAAAAAAGGTTCAGTTGGATTTTTTTTGCTATGGTTTTGGTTATGAATCTGTGTGAAGCTCCTCAAATACCTTGAAAGTATTAAACTTTTAAGATAATTGTCTCCATTTTCGACATGCGTGTTAACTTTTTTTATTATATTTTGCAGTGCATGTTTGTGAAGCATTTTTCCTGAAATCCCAATAAACCTCTTCCAATGGGAGAAGTTCTTGCACACCAAAAAGACAGCCTTGATGTTTTGATAAAGGTTATTTGAAACAGTATGACTCTTGAAGATTTCTTTACGTTGACTGAAATGAAAGATGGCCTCACGGCCCCTTCCCGAGTGCAAGAGTTAGTCTCTGTAATGAAGAAGGAGCAAGATTGTGTCGTTAAAAATGCTGGTGATGCGACAAGGCAGTGGGCTGCTGTTGCAAGCACTATTGCTGCTACAGAGAATAAAGATTGTCTTGATCTTTTTGTTCAATTAGATGGACTTTGGTTCATAAACAGATGGTTAAAGGATGCGCAAAATTTGGGTGCTGATAATACAAATGATGGCTTCATTGAAGAATCAATAACTGCAATGTTACGAGCAGTTGAAAAACTATATCTAGACAGCGAAAAGTCAATTTCATCTGGAATTTCGGTCACTGTTAATAACCTTCTTGGCCATCACAGCTCTAAAGTGCAGGATAGAGCAAGAGCATTATTTGACCTATGGAAAGGAGGTGGACTTGGAGATGCTGAACCTCATGATAATTCAGATCGAGATAGACTCAACAATGAGAGTGATAAGATTGCCAGGGAGGAAGGCCAGCCATCTTGTGTGAACGATGCTGGCAATGACAATCATCATGCATCTCAACTTGCTGGAGATGAGAAGTCTCTATTGGGAGGCTCAAATAGTCAGCTACAAGAGAAAGTTACTAGTAGTCAGACACAGAGTGTTGATAATGCACTCCAGTCCTCTGTAAGTTTGGACTGTGAAGATGTCAAAGAGAGATCAAGCCATGTTGATAGTGTTTTGGCTTCTGCTCAAGAAGCTACCGTAAGTGAATGTGAGACCACATTGGCTGGGACCTGTAGCTTACCTATTACTAAACAAGGCAGTTTCAAAGGACAGCAAGATGATTTACAGTTGAATGACTTGTCCAAAAAGGAAAAACAAGATCAAGATGTTAATGGTCCTCCTGAAGAATTAAAATCAGCAGATATCTCTTCCGCATCCGCAAAGCCAGATCCTGAACCTGTTTCCACTGGCAATACTGAAGCAAAAGCACTGGAATCTGTGAAAGAAGAACCTGCTTTAGAACATAATGTGGAAAGCAATGAAAATGTTGTTTGTCCAAAAATAAGTGTTTCTGGTAGCATGAGAACGCCTGAATCTGATGGAATGAGTGAGATGGATGATTTCAGAGCCACAAGTTCTAGCAATCCACAGCTTCCCAAAGCATCAGAAAATGATGATGACAGTTGTTCAAGAATGTTGCCTGACTTATCTGTCACTGGAAGTAACTTGGAAAAAACTGACATGTCTTTCACCAAATCAGAATACATCAGAGCAGTAAAGGAAAACAAGGACCAAGAGTCTGATCAAGATGATGATACTTCAAATGGTTCTGATTCTTTTAATCAGGGCAAAGGTCCCAGAAGCCCTAACATTATTGACAAGAGTTCTGACATGGAAGTTGAATATGGTAATGTTGATGCTTTAGAAGTTGCTCGACTAGTTGCCCAAGAAGTTGAGAGAGAATGTGTCAGCCCTGTAAAGGAAGGGAATGACCATGGTTCTAATTGTACCACAAATGGTTCTGATTCTTTTAAATGGCGAAATCGTCCCAAAAGCCCTAATGTTATTGGCAAGAGTTGTGAAATTGAGCTCGAGTATGGCATGGTTGATGCTTTAGAAGTTGCCCGACAAGTTGCTCAGGAGGTTGAGAGAGAAGTTTCCAGCTCTTCAGAGAAAATCTCTGAAGGTGGAATTAGGCGGAGAGGCAGCCTTGATTCTTTAGGGAGAAAGGATGAGGTCACTCGTATCCTGCCTGAGGAAGTATCATCCAGGCAAAGCAACTCAGCTGAAGTGTGTTCGGAAGAGGTAGGACATATGACAGATTTAGATAATGTTGAGGCCGGGCCAGATGACATGGACTCCTCGCAGGTGACTGAAGCAGCTCGTGACCCAGGAGGTAGTTCGGAGAAAAGTCTTTGTACCTTTGATCTCAATGAAGATGTTGGATCTGATGATATGGATGTTTCTGTAAATGCCATGCCTACTATGCCAATACCTGTTGTCTCTGCTTCAAAACCTGCACAGTCTTCTGGGTTACCAATGGCCCCTTTGCAGTTTGAGGGGACCCACGGATGGAAAGGATCAGCTGCTACCAGTGCCTTTCGTCCTGCATCACCTCGTAAAAATTCTGATAGCGAGAAGAATGTTTCTGTTGGTAGAAGCTCTGAGCTTTCCAAGGAGAGGCATTGTTTCCTGGATTTTGATCTGAATGTGGCTGAAGGTGAAGAAGGATTGGTAAAACAAATTGGTGAATCTTCAGGCCTTCCTTCTGGCCAATCATCTGTGGAACTTAGTCCTAAAAGATCAAACAAGGTCGAATTGGATTTAAACAGTATTGGTGATGATGATGTCCAACCTTCAAATCAGAGGATCGAGGGCCCACCCTTTTCTGGAAGAAATGGTTATTGGAGCCCATCACCTGCTTCTTCATCGTCATCAATGCAACCTTCAGTACGGAACATTGATTTGAATGACAGACCATACTTTCAAACAGATTTAGTGGACCAAGGGCATAGTAAGTCATCTTCGATTACCGAAGCATATAAACGGTCTAAACCGGGTGCTCCTGTTATCTCTATTTTGGGTGCCAAGGTGGAAGTTGGTAGAAGAGAATATGTTCCTCAAACCTTGTCGCTACCAAATGGCAAGGCTATTGAGCCAGCAATGGATCTTCCATTATCAGGAGCAGGTGGCATTTTAGGAATGGGCCCCCCACTATCCTACAATCATTCAAATGCATTTGGGTATAATGGACTGACATCAGTGCCTGCTTTGTCTTTTTCGTCAGCCATGTACGGACCCTCTGGTGGCCCAGTTCCGTACATGGTAGACTCGAGAGGAACTCCAGTTGTGGCTCAGGTTGGGGGATCTTCGTCTACCGTCCTCTCATCTTATACTCAGCCTCCATTTATCGTAAGCATGACCGGAACGCAGCTTGGTTTAAATGGCGTTGGATCTTCACATCCCAACTTTGATCTAAACTCCGGCTTCACGATTGATGGCCCCAACAGAGACATGTTGACTGCAAGGCAATTTTTCTTTCCTGCTCAAGGCAGAGCTATTGAGGAGCATGTAAGGACCCTTCCACAGTCCTCTAATTCTGGGGTTAGTCTGAAAAGAAAGGAACCAGACGGTGGTGCCTGGGAAACCTATCCGCGTAGCTACAAACATCAGCAACCGCCATGGAAATAGCTCTAATTTACGCTCTTACCTCTCATCTGATCTGTTTATAATTCTGCTACCGATTGATGCTTATATTATTACTTTAAGTTGATAGTGAATGGTAGGCCAATCCATTGGAATCCTTTAGCATGAGAAGAACCAGCCCAATAAAAGGTGGAGGACGATGGATCTAATATGATTCATGAGATTGATTGGCAAAGGGGGAAAGTTAGTTTTTTTTTTTTTTCTTTGTTTTTTCTTTCCTGCAGTTTCATAGAAAGTCAGTACAAGCTCACAAGGCTTGGTGCATTTAGCTGTAATTTGTCTTTCACATGTCAAAGAAATTATAGGCATAGTATCGTGTTTCTCACTGAGTGAGTGGTTCTTGAGTACATGGTCACAAATTTAGTTGATTTTAGTGAGTATTTATTATCAAGTAATAACCTGTATAGAGAAAACTGTGTTCAAAACTTATCCGCTTACATAAAATAGTCTAACTCGATACAACTCCTGCTTAACACCTGCTCTTAAGTATACTCAATCACATCACATTTGTTATTCCCCACTCCCCAATTTCTGCTTTGCTCAACCTTAAATCTCACTTTCCAAATCTGTACCCATTATTTCAGAGTCTTTTCTTAGTTTCTGTGACCTAATTTTTAATTTTCCCTTTGGGACAGATTAGGGCGTAAATGAAAAAAGATGCTAGTAAATTATTCAGGTTCAGTTTGTTAATTACTCGCTTTATCACGATTGTTGTAATATCTCTATCAACAATAATTTTAGTGTAATTTTTTAAGGAGAAAGGTGAGATTACTTTTTAATTTCCAAAACTTAAAATAAAAGGACCAGTTTAAACAATTTTGTTTAAAAAATAGGTTTAAAGTATCAAGCTTCTTTAAGGTCAGCCAATCGGTTAATGTATATAATTCTCTTTGAAAAAATAAAATAAAAATAACACAAAAGATTATAAATTCAATTGATATACTTTTATCCTTTGGTAGTTAAATTTTGCACGATTAAGTGTTAAAGAAACTAAAATTTTAGCTTCTTTTATTTTTTTAATTTACTTATTTTATTCTATATTTATGAGGTTTAAACCTTAGCCACACTTAATAGAATGGTGACCCGTTAAATGTATTTAAGTTTTTCAGTCTTGTTCAACTTCTGAATCAACTGTATATACAATACTGTTACTTAGTTGAAAGTCAGAGAAACATAGTTATTAATTAAACAAATATGAATTTGGGTTCAATATTTTGGTCTCCAAAGCATGTTTAGACATTTTCTTTTCTTTTCGCTTCTAAAATATATTTTTTTTTTCTTTTACTTCCGCTCTTAAAAAGTTTTATTTAGTAATTTGCTAGTGAAAACTTTGGGTCTATTAACTAGACCTGAAATATTAACTTTTTTAGTTTTTTAAAATATTGTTATTTTTCATTTTCTTTTAATTTTTTTTCATCACCTCTTTTTCACGACATATCATGTTAAAAATGATATGAATGAAATAAAGAACAAACTAGTTTTCTGGGAAAAGATGAAAAGAAACAGTTTATCAAGGGAAAAAATAAAATTCAAATAATTTAAAAACAAAAACCATTTTAATTTTTATTATAATAAATAACAAATCGGGTTAAAAAACTAGATCAAATAACTCTTCAATTGTATTAACAATTAATTTATTACATTATTAAGATCTGTATCGAAATTATTCGAACGACATGCATTCCTACATTTTGTCTTGTGTCAAGAAATAATTCATCAAGGGGATAGTCAATAAACTCATATAAATAGCATCGTGACTCTAGAGTTAAATTTTCATGAATAAAAATTAAAACTCAAAAGAGAATTCTACTTAAGATTGTTCTATATTTTTGTATTTTTCATAAAAACTAAGTTTTCCACAGTTGTAAGAATACCATCTAATTTAGTTGACTCGATAAATATTTAATTTATTAAAATTACACTTAAGTTGAATTGATTTTTTCTTCATGTTTTCAACTCAATAAAAAATTCATTTATTCAATACTCGACTTGAGTTCAATTGAATTTTTACAACTTAAACTGAATTCAAACTTAGGAATAAGTCTATTTGGTTTTCTAACTCAATTTGATTTAAAATTACCACCATTTTGCATATTTTTCATCGATTAATTTTTCATCAAAGAACTACTTATATATTATACTTTGATTCTTTTGTAAACCCAACTAATGAATTTAGTATAGTTAAAATTTAATTAATTTAATTAATAACATTATAGTCATCATAATGTTTCTTTCAAATTTTCCATGAAACCAATCAGACATAAATTATTTATTTTTTGAAACACTTTTCCGAATTTTAAGTCCTCCAATTTCTCTTATCATCGATATGTACTAAAACAATTTTACAAAAATAACTTCATTACTTCAACAAAGAGAAACTAAAAAATGGTTGAAAGATTTCATTAAAATTTTCAATCAATCTAAATATTTTGAAATGCAGTATTTCCGATACAGAAGAAAAACACCAGCAGAAATCAAAGTAACTTTTTTATATGCCATTACACTAACTAACAAAAATACATCATTTATTCACATAAACCCTCCAACCACTATTTATATATCATCATTATATATCACAACATATACAAGTCTTTTTTGGTAAAAAAGAAAAGTAATATAAAAAAGACAAAGAAAACTCTCTCTCTCTCTCTCTCTATATATATATATATATATATATATATATATATATAT
>Ga0209589_1001152_pt1 | contig 42378 bp, 13 predicted proteins | sample CowpeawhiteBW_FD_187525 | JGI IMG/M metagenome (GOLD analysis project Ga0209589, IMG submission 187525) | Root nodule microbial communities of legume samples collected from California USA - Cow pea white BW (SPAdes) (version 2) | ecosystem: Host-associated > Plants > Roots > Nodule | place: USA...
CATTCATCTCATACTTTATAAATGCATACCAAGACATACATATATCACAAAATAGTATTCATCCCAAATAAATGAGTGCCAACATTTAAGTACCTGCAATTCCATACAATCAAGCACAACCCACAACCATAATTCTTACACCAAAATTCCTAAGAAAATTTATTATCACAAAACCAAAAATTATTGCAGTAATGCGTGACACATTTCTCAAGCTACAAACATCTAATCGACGATTCAACCGTTCAAACCATAAAATAGTATGTTATGAACCAAATGTCAAAATTTGAGCTTAATCCAACGGTTAATGTGTCGGGAAAGTCAATTTTACTAAAACTGCGCATATCAGAAAAATACACAGTCGCCCAACGACCAAGTCAACTCGGTCAGCGACTGCGCGACGCATCAAAATACGAGAAATAACGTCAAATATCACAGTTTCATGAATATTTGAACCCCTAATTTAGAAATATACCAAAAACTAACGTTTTCCCCAAACTTTTTTCATATTTCACAAAACATTAGTCACATAAAATAGAAATAACGTGAAACTCTAGCTTCCCTTACCTGGAAAGGGGTTAGCAGAGGACTTCGACACCCGAACCGTGACGAACAGTAGCTTAAGCAATAGCTTCGAGGGTTGGAAAACAGTGGAACGAACTTAAAACGAGTTCATTAAGATAACCTAGTTGGAACTACGAAGAATGAACTGAATGGAGCAAGAGCATGAATTGGAAGCTGAATTACAAAGAGTAGAGAACTGGTCTGAGTTCACTTGATGAGAAATAGTGGTTGAACCCTAGAAGAGCTTCACAACTGCTCAAAGAGGAAGTAAGGGAGAACTATTTTTCTGAAATGATACGAATGAGTGGGTTAGGGCAGGTCTTGGGTCATTTAGCTCCCTATGGGCCAACCTTTAGGTTCATTAGACCTTGGGGCAGCCGTTAAAGATTGGGCTGAAATAAGAGGGCTTTACAATTACTATCATATCTGATTTAAAAAATTGACATTCCCAAAATATTATATTATTAACCACCATAATTTATAGTGGTATTATTATTATTACTAATTATTATTATTATTATTATTATTATTATTATTATTATTATAGTTAGATACACATCTTTAATATTATTATTGTTATTATTGATATCATTATTATTTTTATTATTATTGCTATTCATAGTGGTGTTATTAGTATAAGTGTTTTTCTTAATTATAAAACAACGTTATTATACTAAATACTTTTGCTAAATAAATTTTTAATCTTTTAAAAATTTTACAATTTCTAGTTTATATTACTATTATTATTAGTATTTTTAATGGCAAAATAAATATAATAACTATTATATTATTATTCTAAAAAGATTTGAAATAAAAAAGAAAAAAATCGTGCATACACGCACCACTCATAGACTATTATAATTATTTTGTAAAATCAATTAAGTACATCATAATATTAATTTTATTTATTATATTTAAAATTATAACTTCATTATTTTAATAATAACATTCACAACAATACATTATATTTATTGTTTTATTTTTATATTATTATTATTATTATTAATTATAACTATTATTATTATTATTATCGGCTCTAACTATAATTATAATAATAATAATAATTATTATTATTAACTATAATTATTATAATCATTATTATTGTCAACTATAATTATTATGATCATTATTACTATCAACTATAAGTATTATTATCATTATTATTAACTTTAATTATTTCTATTATTATTATTATTATTATTATATTATTATTATTATTATTATAATTATAGTTAGATACACATTTTACTTTTATTTATTATCTAAGAACACTAACACAAAAAAGCCTTATAACGTCACCCATATAACGTTTGTCCAGAAAAAGTCCCACGTTAAAAATGACTGGTGGCATTTTTGTAAATTATTTGACTTTTTTTATTGTTTGCTCATTCCAACACAGACGTAATTTAACGTCTGACCCACATTATCCCGACGTTATGTAAAAATTAACGTTTGAGCTCTCTGCCCCCGACTTAATTTAACGTTTGACCCACTCTGCCCCGACTTAATTTAACGTCTGACCCCCCTACACCGACGTTAAGTAACGTCTGACCACGCAGCACCGACGTCAATTTTTTGGTTTTCTCTGCGCGAAACACAGAAATCCTAACTGTTTCGTAGCGCCACCAATTTTTCGCGAAGCTTCTCCATCGGCGACCACCATTCCGAGCTCTCCAGGTAATTTTTGAATGTTTTTCACCACCAAACTTGTTGGGATTTTATTGTGGATTGATTTTAGGCGTTTTAAACCGAATATTTTTCGTTTTCATCCCCATTTGCAGTGTTTCGCGATCCTTCCTGTTGGTGACCAGTATTCTGACCTCCTCTAGGTGAGTTTCGAACATTTTTCACCACCAAACTGGTTGGGATTTGATTGTGGATTGATTTTAGGCGTTTTCAATCGAATATTATGTTTTTTCATCCCCATTTGCATCGTTTTGAGATTATTTTGCTTGTTATCTCTTTTTCATTGTATGTATATAATTACTTGTATTTTTTTATTTGCAATTATAATTTTTATCTTTGACTATTTTTTTTATAGTTTTTTTGGCCTATTTCTTTTTTTAATTGAATTTTTATAATAATATTTGTAAAATTACGAAATAAAATAAAATTTATTGTTATTTGTAAAATTAGACTAATTATATTTGATTTTTTAATATTATTGTTGCATTAATTTTTATTTTCTGTATGTAGATTTATTATGGATTCATTGTGGGCCAAGGTCGATCTTCCGTCTATGGATTCATTGAACCTCAAACCATTCAACCTTCGGAAAAATCACATGACCACATCAAACTTTATTTGCAAACATGGATGATTGAGTCAAATAGAGAGATCTACTTTGCGCCATACATTGATGCTTATGTGTTTTTGCTAGTAATATTTTATGAAGTACTATTAATTATTTCTGCTAAGTACTTGTGATTGATGATAGGTATCATTGGCAACTATGTGTCATCATTCCAAGACAATGCACGGTTGTATGGTTTTATTTATGCCATAGGAAGATTCCACCTGCTTTGAAAAACATGTTACAAGAGTAAGTATTACTTTTTTTTCAATCTTAACCTATGTATCTACTTAGTTATAAAAACTAACATATGTTTTATATTTCCAAAATTTCATTAGAATTGTGGGTAAGCCTAGAGGCCAACAACCTAAAGTATTATATCCAAAGGTTAGAACTCATTCAATTTAAAGTTATTAATTTTTGTATGTCAACTTATGACTTTGATATGTGTTTATTTTATTTGTAATGTTTAGTGTAACAAGCAAGAAGATTCATGGGAATGTGGATATTATGTCATGTCTTAGATAAAAACAATCATTTGAGCTGCAATTAAAGATGAATGGATAGAGGTAATATATATATATATATATATATATATATATATATATATATATTTTGACGTCATCCAGTACAACATCAGTGTTTGGGCAGACATCAAAGGTTAAAAATATCGGACGTTAAAGGCTTTTTTGTGTTAGTGGAATCATGTTTCAATTACTTACTCTTTTTATTTGTTTTGTTGTTCATTTATCTTTACATACATTTAAACAATTATTTAAATTCAAAAAAATAGTTACTAAAATTAGTAAAATAATAAAACTAAAAAATAATTATTTCGCTATAAATAATTATTTAAATTTAAATATAATAATTAAGAGGATAAAATTGAAAAAATAAAAAAGAACATCAAAGATGTTTATTTCTTTATAAATGTAGTTGTATTATTATTATTATTATTATTTATTTATTTATTTCTATCACTATGCGATATTATTTTAGTGTTATTATTATTATTATTATTATTATTATTATTATTAATTATTAATTATTATTATTGTTATTATTATTATAGTTAGACACACATTTTACATTTATTTATGATGAGATCATATCTCAATTACTTACATTTTTATTTGTTATTTGTTCCTTTTATCTTTATATTTGTGTAATTATTTGAATTAGAAAAATAGTTACTAAAATTAGTAAAATGATAAAACTGAAAATAACTTTTATTATGAATAACTATTTAAATTTAACAAATAATAACTAAGAGGATAAAATTGTAAAAATAAAAAAGGACACAAAAAATGTATATCTCTTTATAGATGTAGTTGTTGTATTGTTATTATTTTTATCACTATGGGATATTATTATAATTGTATTATTATTATTATTATAGTTAAACAACATCTTAATTTAATTTACTACGGGATCATATTTAAATTATTTATCTTTTTTATCTATTTTGTTGATATATATCTTTATATATGATTGTAGATTATTCTCATTAACATTAGCCTTGACATTAGTATTTATTGCATAAACATTATTATTATCATTAGTTTGTTATTATTGATATCATTATTATTTTATAATTATTATTACTATTCATGGTAGTGTTATTATTATAAGTGTTTTTTTAATTATAAAAAATGTTGTTATACTAAATACTTTTGCTAAGTAGATTTTTTTTAATCTTTTAAAATTTTTACAATTTATGATTTATATTAATACTATTATTAGTATTTTTAATGGTTAAATAAATATAATAACAATTGTATTATTATTCTAAAAGGATTTGAAACAAAAAATACAAAAAGGAAAATGTATGTACATGCAGAGGTCACAAACTACTATAATTATTTCGTAAAATTAATAAATTGCACTATTGTGATATCAATTCTATTTATTATATTTAAAATTGAAATTATTATTGCATCACTTAGATTTACTACTTCATTACTTTAATAACAACATTTACAACAATATAACATAATTTTCATGATATTTCATTACATTATATTTTTACTACTTTATTATTTTAATATACAAAATAAAAAATACAACACGTGCGTACACATGGGTCAGTCTACTAGTTTCCTTTTAAAAAAACAAACTATTTAGAAAAGCTTTGATTTGATAATAATTTTTTTTAATCTTAAATTTTAATATTTTTTATTTATCAAGCGAATCTGAGACTCAATATGATAAAATGTTATTATCAAGTAAGTATGAGACTAGACATGATTATTATATTTTTTTAATTATGAAAAGAAATAAATTATCAAATAAATCTAAGACTTAACGTGATAATCAAAATTTTTTTAAGATTAAATATTTAATTGTCAATATGTGATAATCAAAACTTTTAAATTTTGTAAAAATAAAAATTTTAATTATCAAGTAAGTTCGAGACTTAACTTAATAATTAATAATTTTTAATATTATTATAAAAAAAATATTTTTGAGTTAAATATTTAATTATCAATACGTAATCAAAACTTTTAAATTTTGTAAAAATAAAAATTCTAATTATCAAGTAAGTTAGAGACTTAACATGATAATTAACAATTTTCAAAATTATTATAAGAAATTTAATTTGGAATTTAGATTTAAAATTAATTTATACGATAAAAATGTGAAATGACAAATAATAAAACTATTATAAGTATAGAAGCAAGAATCCCAAATAAAAGCAGGCTACAAGAGTAAAAACATGGGTGCAGATAGCATAAGTATTAGTGCAGGTTGTAAGTATCGATATAAAGGATGCAAACAGCAAACTGAATAGAAGTGTTGTGCATAAAATACAGGGGTGCTCAAAGTAACCAATCATCTCTCAAATAGTAAAAACCAATGGAGGAATAAATAGTGAAAAGCGAGTACGTGTAGAACAATGAATTGGGCTGGTCCAAACTCAGATTTCTGATTGTTTTATCCTTGTTTTTATATTTTTGTACCTATTATTACTTTTTATTATTAAACTATTATTTTTTGTTTTTTATTTTTATTGTTATTTTTTATTTTTTATTTTGAAAACATTTAAAACCTAAAACCAAGACATAGAATAAAACACACAACCTAAAACTAAAGACTCATAACCTAGAACTAAAAGAAAACGATTAATTCACTACTTTTTCTTAATACTTGTCTTACCACCTAACAAGACATTACCTTTTGCATTCTAATTTTTACTTTCAATTTACTTTTAAATTGTAGATGTTGACAGATGTAACATCCTCGCTGGATATTACTTATTTAAATTTAAAAATACGAGAAACAATAGTATATCGCATTTATTATCCAAAATACCTTCCCAAGGCACGGAAAAATTTTAACTTTTATTGTAAATGTCAAAGTTTCAAAACCACATAAATCCATATAGTGTTTACAAAATTTCACAACTAATAACTAGTCTCTTATTACAAGAAAAATCATAAAATAAATTCATGAAAATTCCCCATGTTGGCCCCTTTTCGGCTTTAAGTATCCACATGCTCATCTGCATCCACATCTGCTCCCATGTAACGAGTTACATGATCATCGCCAAACACACACAGATAAGGTGAACTAAAATAAAAGAAATACAAGATACAATGAAGTAATGATTTTAAACCCATAACTCTAATGAAAACCCAATCGTCAAACCCAACATTCACTTATTCCTCTGGATGCATCTTGATTCTACACCCTTTGATAATTACATTAATTGATCCTTGCTGCCACGAGTGTCAACTCGCCCCTTCGGCTACAGACCACCACCTATAGTCCACACGTGGGAATAATCTTGTCATGGTCACAATCCGCAACACCAAGTGGAGTTTCTCAATACAAACCACAGTCCGTATTTGTCCAAAGACTGCCAAACTCACCGGATATCACTGAGGAGGGCAATCTTCCGGAACCCATCCGTACGAGCCACAATATCGCACACACCATTGGACTTCCAAAACCAACAGGCTACAACCTCGAGTGGCCACGTGTTACCCCAATACAAGTTACACTCATAACTAGGCCCACAACAAAGCATCGCATCAAGACCTTCATCCAAAGTCGTGTAGAATCCTCCTCGCAATCCAATTCAACACCTAGAATCGCCTGGCGCCTCGTTCGCATCGCTTGGTGAAAATTGGTTCCAGACTGCCTAACGGTCACCTCATGTCGCCACGCGCTTTCCAGTACCTTTGTCAGACCAATTCCACCTAGCAGAACCACCCCTTCCGCTAGGTGCCACGCGATTCTAGTGGCCTCTACCACTGTTTTGAGTCCCTACCGCTTGGCGGCTTGTCCCGCGTCACCAGGCGCCATACCAGTAACGTATTACTATTGGTTTTTGACACTTTTGAACAGGTTCTCATGAACCCTAAACACGCAACACAAAATTCATATCATCAATCATACTTATCAAGTTATAATCATATGACCGAATCACAATTCACACATCCATTTACCAACATTTCACAATTAAAATCATGCCTTTCCTCAATTAGTTATGAATTCACCATAAACTTGTTATTTTACCAAATAAAGCATACTTCACTGATTTTCAACCAACATCACAACTTGCACTTCATGACAGTAACCAACAAGCAATGAACCACATCACAGTTAAGGCAAAACATGGCTTTACATGCATATCATCCCAACTACTATCTCTTCACACATATAATTAAATATCTTACATTCAAATGTTTCTTTTCCATACCTTATGCTCAATTACACAATATCATGCACCAAATTTTCCGATAACTCATCCGTGAAACCCAACTCGAAGCAGAATCAGAGTGCTCATTTGCACCTAATGTGTCGCCTGGCGGTAGTTCTTGTACTACCATGCGGTGCATACCAATTCTGGGTTCTTCCCAAATTTTCCTGCACCTACACGAACCCCAAGCCCTCAATCATCCCTTCAACCACTTGTTTTGGCAAATCTTTAAGGTTTCATCTAAATTTTAGAGTTCATGTTCGTTCCATGTAAAATCATTTCCATATAAACATCGCACCAATCAAAGACCACGTTTATTCATCCCCTATCCCAACATGAACCCTAATTCCCCCTATCATGCAAGATTCATACAATTTTCATCAATTATTACACTTTGAAATATTTAATCATTCTTTCAATCATGCAACCATTCCAGGTATTACAAACATCACAAAACTGAAAGAAACTAGAAAACTGGACAAGTCAATGCACGTCGCCTAGCAGATCACAGACCATTGTTAGGCGCTTCATAGAAAAACCCAGAAAATGGTTCTGGGTGCATGCGTCGCCTAGCGGTGTTGAAGACCTGCCAGATAGTTTCTAGAAAATTCTAGAAACATAAACAATTTAAGCAGAAATTGGTTCAGGGAAAGGCTATCATACATCAATATACCATGCAATTGCATATACTTTCATTAAAACATAAAATGGCAGCTCCCCTAACATGGAAATCCCGCTAAATTTGCTCTACTACTGTTCTTCCTTGCTCACACGTTGATCTTCACCCTTAAGACTTTCTCCCAACCTTCTAACACCTCACTAACTCAACTTTTTAGGTTCCTAAACTCTTTGGTTGGTAGCCACACGAAACTTTCTTGCTCTCCCTCTTTTTCCAACCCTAAAACTAATTAAATTAAATTAAAAACGAATTAAATTAAATCTCTTATTTAATTTGGTCCTTAATGCCTAATTAAGTCCAATTAACCTATTTGTCTGTGTTCAGATTCGTAGAACCTATCTCCAACTCTTCATCTACTCAATTCGTCCCCAAGGCATAAAAAAAATAAAATGCTATGATTTTACTTTAGCCAAGGTTCAAACCCACAACCTCTCAATTACCAAGTACATGCACAACCATCAAGCCAATTCGTGTTTCTTGGTAATTCATACTTATCTATGATTTTATCATATTGTTCTAGGTTCAAGCATACATATAAAACAATAAAACAATTAAATTAACAAACAATTGGTATACACTGGACTTGAACCCAAAAGTCCTCTCAACACCACTCCACACGCTCAACCACTTAAGCCACCATTGCTTCTTATATTCTCTCTCCACATTTATTAATTTAGAGGTTCCCGCCCTCACATTAGTTAAATAAACATTTATTTATTTATTTGATTTTCTTGGGTCTTATAGCATAGGAAATTGAAAAGTGAATTCCAAGCATGGGTAATGTTTTGGACAGAAAATCCCGCTTTCTCTTAGGCATTGTTGAAACTACCATTTTGGACCCATTCCTTCGCACCCACGAAGTCTCCCAGCGTAGAACCTTCACACAGAACCTTTTCTTCCCTTCTTCTTTGAACATAGCCACCCATAAGGTTAGTCAATGTATCCCCTTCCCTTCTACTATGAACATTGCAACTAGAACCCTTATAGCCCCTTCTCCCCTTGAACCCTACAACAAGAATCAATCCCGAAATTGATAAAGGCTTGATCTTTAACAAGGATGATGGCCCATGATGCATGCCTAGGAGAAAGGGAGTTCCTTAATTCCTTTTCATTATGTTATTTATTTAGTTTGAATTCCATGAAGTTGGCTTGGTTGACTATTTTAAGTTGACTTGTTGACCTTGACCTTAGGTTGACTAGTTTAGCTTAACCTAAAGCCAACGTGCTAATTTAGCTTTATTTGTTTTGTAGGATAATTAAGGAGGTGGCGCACAAAGTGAACAAGTGGCATACAAAGACAAACCCATGTGGAGGAGAGAGAGATGGCAAGGCTTTCTAGAAACATCTAGAAAGGATGACCACATGCCTTAGGCACTAAGAAGTCTAGAAACATCTAGAAGGAGCATCCACCTTACCTTGGGCAAGAAGGCTTCTAGAATGTGTCCATGCGTTCCTTTGTTGACCTAATTTCGAGATATTAGTTTTGTTATTTGTTAAGTAACCCTTTTGAGATTATTTGCTTTTGCTACGAGGCCCTTAGACAATTCTATTTAAGGGGATCTCTAACATTTATACAAGGGGTTGAACATTTTGGAGAATTAAACACCTTTGTGTATCAACCATCTGTGAGAGTTTCCTCCTTAGGGAGTCAATACTTTTAAGCCTTATCTTGCATAACAAGTAGCGACACACATCCACTCATCTTCAAGGTTGTCAGGGCTTCTAGCCTAGCCTTGTAGTGGCGTGCTTCTCACATTTTTTTCATTCCTTTCTTTTCCATTTTATGCTTTCTTCTTCCTTTAATTGTTCTCGATTTCTATGTGTTTATGTGCCTTCCATTCCTTTTTTGTTTTGAATCAATACATCATCTTCTTCTCTTGAGCTTTGTGAAAGAAACTTTCGCATCTAGATAACATGTTATCTTAATGTCTAGTAGGGATTTCACTTAGCTTTCTTAATCACCTCACACCATATTCAATAATCTTAAAAAGGAATAAGATAATCCTATATAAAAAACCCACCGAAGAAGCCTATCAGCAAGAAGCAAAAGTTTCGTGGTAGGGGATGGTTTCACGTTTGAGAGGTGTGGAGTTTTAGTGTAAGGAGTGCGTGCTTTTATTCATTGTTTCCTTCTTTATAATTTTGGTACAAAGACATGTAAAGGCTTTAGTGGGGTTCGTTTAGGGGTAGTGTGTGTTACTTTATTGCTTTGTCTTTTACCCACATGCAAATCCAATTTCCTTCTTTAGGTTTTTGAGTGTAAACCCCATGTAAATGCATGGTTAGTGTTGTGCTAAATTGTTTTAACTTTGGAGGGACTCGTGACTCTTAGGCTCTTTCTTTTCTTTCACATTGCTTTATGGTGTAGTGCATGAGTTCATGGGCTATATATTGAATATGTTTGTGGCCTTTGATGGGATGTGAGTATTTTGGTATGTAGGTATATGATGTAGGATTATCTTGATTCTTTTTAAGATTAGTGAATATGGTGATAGTTGATTAAGAAATCTAAGTGAAAATTCTCACTAGACATTAAGATAACAAGCTATGTATATGTAAAGGTTCATTTCACAAGGCTCTAGAGAAGAAGAGAAATTGATTGAATCATAAACAAAAACATAAAGGGGCGAGAAAAGGGTAAATGCCGAATTTAAAAACAAAGAGAATGAAAACATAAAATGGAAAGACAAGAAATGGTAAAGTGTGAGAAGCATACCATTATAAAGCATACCATTATAAAGGAGAGGCCAAAGCCATGGATCCTTTGAAGATGAGTGGAAGGTGTTGCCACTTGAGTCTAGGCTCAAATAAGGCTTAAAAGTATTCACTCTCAAAGGAGGAAACTCTCACTAGGTTGAACACAAAAGTGTCTATATTTCTAAAATGATCAACCATTTTACAAGTGTTAGAGGCTTCTATAGAAGTGTCTAGGGGTCTCTAAGAAAAAATCATAAGTCTCAAAAGGGTTACAAAGCAAATAACAAATCCTATAATTCTATAAGGTAGGTCAAAATGATGCACATGGAAGTCTTCTAAGAAGCCTTCTCAATTAAGGAAAGGGAGGTGTCATTCTCTAGATGCTTTTAGATGAATTGTTGGCCAAGACATGTGGTCCTTCATTCTAGATGCTTCTGGAATGCTTTGCTCCTTCTCTCTCTTCCACATGTGCTCTCCAAAAGCTTTCCAAATACGCCCCTTGGCTCCCTTTTGCACCACCATCTAATGGTCTTACAAAAAAAAGTAAAACTGGATTAGCATGTTGGCTTAGGTTAAGTTGATCTTGAGTCAACAAGTCAGCCTAAGGTCAAGGTTAACAAGTCAACTAAGAATAGTTAACCAAGCCACATTCATGGAAATCAAACTAAAGCGATACTAAATAAAGATAAAGATGGAAAAGTCTCCCTTTTTGTCATGTTTCTTGTAACTCTCCTTGGGATGACTTTCATGGTGCTAGGTGTGGTGGTCAAGCCTTCATCAGTGTATGGCTTTGAACTTTTCTCCTCTTTCTTGTAACCATTGCGTTATGAATTTTGAGTTGAAGGAAAAGTCACGTTGATGATCCTTTAAGGGTAGTTGTGTTGCTTTAAATATTTTGTTGTATCACATGTTAAGATGATTGAAGGAAGATCATGGACCCCACATGTACTTTGTTTTTCTCCTTGGTGATAATGGATGCATACCTCACGTATAGGCATGGTTTAATATAGCTTAGTGCTTTGTTCAATTTTTGTGATCGCTTGGTACTCTTTAAAAGGGCATATCACATGTTTATTTGATAGATTCAAAGACTATGGCTCACATGCATATTGTTCCATTTTTTTCTTTTTGGTTGAGTGCATACACACATTTTGTTTTAACATAGTGAGTTAGTACACTTTCAGTGTGTGATGGGATAACCTTAGCATGATTGTACCTCGCCACCAGTACGTGATGAGCAAGGAAAAGAAAATCCTTTCCACTAATTCTCTCTGCTTTGTGTCACATGATTTTAAATGAAAGAAAACTCATAAAACCAGAATGTGATTGTGATTATAATGCTTAAGTATTGTACTTGGATGTGATATTGAATATTAATTGTCATGTTTTATTTTGCTAAATTTTGTTTATATATCACTATTTATGATTAGCTTACCCCTATTTGTTTGTTTTGTGTGATTGTTGTGTGTGCGATGATCGTATGACATGTGTGTTATACAAGAGTAGGTGATAATGTAGATGTTTTTGGCGTGGAGTAGATTGACGAGAAGATCACCCTAGGATTTTATAATTTCTTATGAAGTTGTTTCAAATTAAATATTAAAGGCGATGTAATTCCTTTTATTTGCCATTGTTATTTGAAAATTTTAGACAACTAATGTTTTGAACTACTCAATTTAAAATTATAGGATAAACTTTTGCTTAAGTATGGTTTTAACGATAACCATTTTCTGCTAAATGTGTACTGTTCCTGCAGAGAACAAACAAGATATGTTAGACACAAGTATTACCTTCCTCTGGTCCGCCATCTCCTCAATAGGCTTCCTCCCGGTTGTTATATGTCGTTCATGGGTATCTCGGTGTGATCGGTTTGGACCCGAGAGGGGTTACCTATAGAAGGGACTCCGAAGCTCAAGTCAACAAAATCTCTAAGAAAGTCAAATCTGGTGATTAAGAAAGTAATGAATGCGTACCTTTAATTCGTGGGGTCCATGCATATTTATAGATTATTAATTATGTTTGGCCACGTCATGGGCTAGGCCCTTGTTTGGGCTGTAGGTGGGCCTGGTCCCTAGTCCAGGCCCTTAGTTCGATTATTGTGGGCTTGATGAATCTTATAAAAATGTTATGGTTTTGCCAAGTCCTTGGTTAGTTTCCTAGAGTTAACGACCTAGGCTGGTTACTCTTTAGCGGCCTAGGTCATTATTGTTGCTTTGGTTTGTTTGATCAATGTTGCTCCTTAGCGGTTTAGGCCGGGTACCCTAGCATGTGTAAGGTAATTGTTATTATTTTCATCCTTGGTAGTTACACGAACGAGTTTTCTGGTTATTATTCGGCTAGGCCGACTAGGTGTGGTACACCAATCCCCCAGCCTTTGCCGATATAGTTATGTCGGTAAAGGATAACAAGTGTTTGTCATTTTTGGCTAGGCCGGCTAGGTGTGGTACATGTACGTTTTATAAATTTCCGTGACGTCCAAAATTGCGTTGTCATAATAACTACCAAATCTGTTTAAATATGGCAAGATCTTCTTAAATCTTTTTAGATCTCCACAACAAACAAATATATCTTGAAGATATTGGATTAATTAGAAGATAATTGGGAGAGATTGCAAATGGTTGATTTGAAAAATTAATCCAAATATTAGTTAGTGATAATTTATCATATATCTTTAAGTATTGTAAAGGTTTGATGTGGTCTTTGTTGTTTTGTTATTTGAATACTTTTGGTGTATTAGTTGTTTACCTTAGTTATCTATTTTGGACATTGAAGCTTTATATTAATTATTGCTGGATGTTTACAAAATGGCAGGTTTTGCATGATGTTGGTGTGTTAGAAGAAAAGCTTAGTTACTTTATTGTTGAAGAAGTGTTTCAAGAATATGGTTGTGGGTTTGGAAAATTTGAAAGGAATGATAAAAGAGGGGGGGTTTTACAGCAGAAGGAACAACTGAGGCGTGAATTTTTACAAGAGGTTATTGCGAAACTTAAACAATCAATTCTGAATCTAAAAGCAAAGATGAAGGAGAGGAGAAAACAATTGCCTAATCAACAAGGATATTCTCCAAGTTATGAAGAAAAGGGTCCTTGCAAGGATTATGACAATGTTGGTGGAAGTGGTGTAGACATTGGTTCTCCTAGTAACACAGACCATAATTATTATCATTTTCGTGCCTATTCCATTCATGAAGATGATGACGGTCGAAAAAGAAATGAAGTCAGAGGTCAATTGGAGGAAAGTAATATGTATGCGCAAATGAAGCATCAACCACGCAAACGCTACAAAAGTCGTGCTATTCAAACTCAATTTGCGAGTTATGAGAAGAGGAAGTTGAATAAATAGTTGGAAACTATTTTGAAATGTGTAATTGTTAGAACTGTTTAAATTTTAGAAGGAAGTTTAAAGGTTATATATTATTTGACTAAGTTATGACCTTTTAAGGTTGAACAATGAAAGTTAAAAAGTACCTTTGAATTTTCATTAAAGGTTATAGTATTTCATGTTATGTTTTGTGTATGAGATTCACATGTTCATAGTTTTTCAAAGTAAAAGTCGTTTGTGTACACAAATGTTGTCCTACATGTTAGGAAGTTAATTGTATTCTTTAGTGCACTATCCAAACACTACTAATATATTAGTGCAAAAAGTACTGAATGGGTAATAACTTAATTTGTCTTAACTTGCATGTTAATTTCACATATCTATACTAAACACTTGAAAACTGTAAACATTTTATTTTTAACAAATTTCTTTGTGGGTTTAAGTTAATTGCCCTTATATTGTTTGTTAATTTCAAGTATTTGTTAGGGAAGGAATCATGTTTCTCCTTGCACTTTCCAAATCTGTAATATATATTTTTTTGTGCAAAAAGTCATTCATGGGTTACAACTTAATTGTTGTTTGGTTGCAAGATAATTTCCAAAATGGATGTGGGAAGTTTTTCCCCAAATGCACTTATATTTAGTTTAGAAGAACTAGGATGAGGTGTGTTATATGTGTGCATAGCTGGGATCCACCATGTGAGAGAGGGAATTTTGTTTCCCCCTCCACTTCCAAATCTGTAATTTTTTTTTTTGTGAAAAAAGTCATTTGTGGTTACAACTTAATTGGCCTTAGGTTTCAAGTTAAATTCATTAATAGGCCACATAACTTTTTCCACAAATGCCTTATACTTGGTTTAGAAGAATTTGGATGGGGTGTGCTATTGATGTGCAATGCTTGAGTCCTAACCTATTATTTATTTATTTGTGCAGAAAGTGCTTTGTGGGTTACAAGTTAATTACTCTTTGTAGGGGTGAGCAAAATTACTCCACCCGACCGAACTTGTAAGACCCGAAAAATAAATAATGGATTCGGATAACGATTTTTTGATTTAGGGTTGAATGAATAAATTTATTCGGATAAATGTGGTTTTAGACGGTCGGGTACGAATATCAGATTAATTTTCCGTGGATATCTGACCCGACCCGAAATCAATACTTACCCAATTAAAATTTTCCAGAAATCCTAATTTTGTGTTGCATACTCTTATTTCTTGTTTTCACTGTGTTGTCGCCCCACTCATCTTTCTCTTTCTCTCTGCATTTTTTCGAATCAACAGCACTTGCAACCTTCATGCATATTACTTATTTGTCTCGCTTTGATGGATTTGAGGATTCAGAGGCATACGAGAGGAGAGTGAGAAGCATCTTTGAGAACTTTAGAAATCTGAGTCTTGTTAACAAGTGAATTTGGAGTTGGGATCCTTTCGATAATGTGAGAAGCGTTCATAGAACACCAGGTTTGGATGAGTCTCTGAAGCATGTGGTTAGGAGCAAGATCGGGGTAATCCAACAAGGTTTCGTTTGGTGACGAGACATGTGGTATTTTTCTTGGAAAACAACTATGTTTCGATGCTTTCACAATCGTAGGTGACATATTTGCTCTTATCTGCGTCATGGGTGACAGATCTGCTCTAATCTGTGTCGTGGGTGATGGATTGCTCTGATCTGTGTCATGGGTGACGGATTGCTCCGATTTGTGTCGTAGATGGTGGTGCGGTAGCGGTCTGCGTAGTGACTTGGTGATGGATAAAAGCATGACGGCGGAGATGATGAAGGAAACCATGGGTGTAATATGATGAATGTTCTCATCTTCCTCCTTCGAATTTTTCATTACGAATAACCTGCATCCATATTCACATTTAACCATATCCGATAAACCTGAACCCGCAATATCCGATAACATAAATGGTCGGATATGAATTTCTTATTTTGAATTCGGATTGGGTCGGATTGGCCTTCTTGAACCCGAATCCGGTCCAACCCGACCTTTGCTCACCCCTAACTCTTTGGTTGCAAGATTAATTCAAAAATGGGCCAAGGAATTCTTTCCACAAATGCACTTATACTTAGTTTAAAAAAACTTGGATGGGGTGTGGTATTATTGGTGTGCACAACTAGGGTCTACCATTTCATGGAGGGAATTGTGTTTCCTTTTACACTTTCCAAATGTGTTATTGTTATTTTGTGCAAAAGTCCTTCCTGGGTTACAAATTACGGAAATGATATTTGAACAATATTTTTGGACTCAATTTTGACATAGATGAGGTGGCACAGTAGTTAAGTTTTTTAAATTGATTTTCATTAAAAGGTTTTACCTTCTTGCACGTGCGGACATTTTTTGGAGGGAAAAGAAAAAAAGCATTGTGTTTTGCAGAGAGAAGACAAAGGCATTTTGTTTTGCTGAGAAGAAGACAAAGGTGATGAAAACATATTGTTGAGAACAAGGGTTTCCATTGCCGTCATCCATGCCCACGGTCGTTTGTGAGTTTCCTTTAATTTTATCTCATGACTTTCTCACAACTTCATCATTTCTGGGTTGGTAACCCAATCATGATTTGTTTATTTCTTTGGCACAGAGAACCTGCAACCCAAACATCAAAATGTTTGGTCTGTGTGAGATTCACCAGAAAAGTTGAAACATTGGGTTTATTTAAGCAAAAAGGTCAAATATTTGGGTAGTAGGAGTCATTGCAAGTAAGGAATGCAGTAAGAGTGATTGCAAGGTTGGGAGAATCAAGTTTTTTAAGTGTTGTTGTTGGAATCCTTCCTTCGTCAATGTTCATTCGTTGTGGGGAGTAGTGTTGGAATAAGTGAGGAGTTATTATAATTTTTTTCATTATCAGTTGCAGTAACTTAAAATATGAAACAAAAACTGGTACTGATGACCAAAATATCCAACATAACTTCCCACTTAATTGTTCTCCACTATTCATTTTCGAACATAGTGTGAATCAAAAATTCCAAAAAATCCTCTTGACCTAAAAATCCAATATAACTCTCCACTGAATACATTACTACCCACAAACTTCGTAAGAAAATGTTGGCGCTTTAATTTAACAACAGTAATGAACAAAATATCCTTCAGAACTTCCCACTTTAACCATCTGTACTACCCACTAACATTATTTTTAACTACATTTAGGTGAGTTTGAGGATTTTGTGTTCACAATTTACTTTGTCTTTCATTTAAAAATTGCAAAAAATGAACAAAATATTGATCATGACTACCCATTTATTTAACCCATACTCCTCACTTATGTAATGAGTCATTGATGAACCATTTTAAAAAATCACAACGAATATCATAATCCAATATTCTATGTTTTGGTAATTGAAATCATTTTTAGAAAATCAAGGTCACACTGTAAGGATCATTTTTCGACATGTAATTTTTCACTTCAATGAAATACTGCGAAAAAGTCTAAAATATTTATCACCACTCCCCACTTTTTGAGTCAGTAGTCCCCACTTATGTTACCACTTATAGATGATTACTTTTATAATAAATCCAAGCAATGAACATAACTAAAAGGTGAGTATTTAGGTAATGGAAATCAATTTGTAGTACATTAAGGTCATCATGTTTTGTGGGCAATAAACTTTGAACCCCATTTTTTAAGTGGAAATTAGACAAAAATCTTCAACACCACTCTCCACCTTTTTAGTCAGTACTCCCCACTTATGGATTCAGTTATTGATGGTTACTTTTATTAAAAAACCCAAGTAATGGAGATAACTGAATATTGAGTGTTTAGGTAGTGGAAATCAATTTCTTGTACATTAAGGTCATCATGTTGTGTGGACAATAAAGTTTGTACTTCATTTTTAAAGTGGAAATTATTAGACCAAAATATTCGTCACCACTCCCCACTTTTTTAGTCAGTACTCCACACTTATGGATTCAGTTATTAATGGTTACTTTTATAAAAAAAAAAACCCACTTATAGAAGATAATTGAATATTGAGTATTTAGGTAGTGAAAATCAATTTGCAGTACATTAAGGTTATCAAGTTTGAATTCCATTTTTAAAGTGAAAATTATTAGACCAAAATATTCATCTTCACTCCCCACTTTTTTAGCCAATGCTCCCCAATTATGTTATCAGTTATTGATGATTACTTTTATAAAAGACCAACATCATGAAGATAACCGAATATTGAGTATTTAGGTTATGAAAATCAATTTGCAGTACATTAAGGTCAACAAGTTTGAAGTCCATTTTTAAAGTGGAAATTATTAGACCAAAATATTCATCACCATTCCCCATTAATAACTTTATACTCACGACTTATGGAATAATTCATGCATGGTACATTATGTACATAAAAAATTTAGCCAGTACGACAACATTCATTATTGGGTTATGTGGATGGTGGACCTTTTTGAAATTGTGCTAATACTGATATTATTCATAAGTGGGGAGTACATATGTAGTAAGTGAGGAGTTGTGATGACTATTTTGGTCTTTATTACCCAATTTTTATATAAAAATCAAACTTCATTGTGAACATAATATCCTCACACTAACCTTAACATAATACAAATTCATTTCCATGACCATGACATTAAATACTAGGTAATGTGGCCACGGGGATTTTTTGGAATTTTTGAGTCACACAATGTTCGAAAGTGAGGAGTGGAGAACAATCAAGTGGGAAGTTATGTTGGATATTTTGGTCATCAGTACCAGTTTTTGTTTCATATTTTGAGTTACTGCAAATGATAATAAAAAATTTACAATAACTCCTCACTTATTCCAACACTACTCCCCACATACAGAAGCCACAACGAATGAACATCGACGAAGGAAGGATTCCAACAACAACACTAAAAAAACTTGATTCTCCCAACCTTGCAATCACTCTTATCACATTCCTTACTTGCAATGACTCCTACTACCCAAATATTTGACCTTTTTGCTTAAATAAACCCAATGTTTCAACTTTTCTGGTGAATCTCACACAGACCAAACATTTTGATGTTTGGGTTGCAGGTTCTCTGTGTCAAAGAAATAAACAAATCATGATTGGGTTACCAACCCAGAAATGATGAAGGTGTGAGAAAGTCGTGAGATAAAATTAAAGGAAACTCACAAACGACCGTGGGCATGGATGACGACAATGGAAACCCTTGTTCTCAACGATGTGTTTTCGTCACCTCTATCTTCTCTAAAGCAAAACAAAATGCCTTTGTCTTCTTTCTACAAAACACAATGCTTTTTTTCTTTTCCCTCCAAAAAATGTCCGCAAGAAGGTAAAACCTTTTAATGAAAATCAATTTAAAATACTTAATTACTGTGCCACCTCATCTATGTCAAAATTGAGTCCAAAAATTTTGTTCGAATATCATTTCCGTACAAATTAATTACTCTTGAGTTGTAAGTTAATTTTCAAAATCTTCTAGCCATATTAGTACGGAAGAATTGTTAGCCATCTTTTTTTCCGAACCCACTCACAGACGTCAAGAAGTAATACTAAAATAACAATATTCAAAAGGAGAAGATGAAAGGAACAACCTCAATCTCAGACGAGGAAGAAGATGAATAGCAACCTTCGTCTCTACAAAACTCCTATTGCCATGTGCATTGGACGCACAAAAATTATGAACAAAACCCTTCGACTAAGGCTTGCAAAATTCAGTTGAAAGAAAAGAAGGGAAGAAGGGGCTAGAAGGATTCTGGGTGGGTTGCAATGTGATCAATACAACGGAAGGACCTTCATTCGCTAATCTTATGGGTGGCAATGTTTAAAGAAAAACGAAAGAAGAGTTCTGTGTGAAGGTTCTATGCTGCAAGACTTAGTGGGTGTGAAGGAATGAGGTCCGAAAATAACAATTTCGAGAATGGCTAAGAAAATGGAAAATTTTCAGTCTAAACACATCCTACGCGTGGAATGCACTTTTCAATTTCCTCTGCCAACGTCTACTACTTAAAAGTGAATTGAAATTACAAATCAAAATGTAAAAGGTAATGTCATATTAGATAATAAGAAAAGTGGTAAGAAGAAGTTCTTATTTTCTTATCATTTATATGGAAAACAAAATAATATATATTAGAAAAGATTAAATATATTTGTTATGACCGACCTTTTAATACCTTTTATAGAGCATTAGATACTAATTAAAATTAAGGTATTTAAAAATCATTAAATAAAATAAAACAAGTTCAAATTTTCTTATTATTTACGAAAAATATGATGTTTATTTTCAAATTGGGGAAATGTGAGATGTGCTATTGACTGATGAAAAACATAAAAAATATATTTTACATTTTCATTTTCTATTAATGCAATGATTTTAATTATTAAATTGTCTTTCTCTTTCGCATGAACACGCTCTCAAATATAATTCTTTTTGAATTTTATTGTAAATCGATTGATATTTTATATTTATGATCCTAATCTAAAATCACATTGAAATTGTATGAAATCGTATTTTGGATTTCAGTTGTTATTGTTTTTGGTAGATATTTGATACGAAACCATATTTTCACAAAATTATATTTATTGATTATTTATATACTTGAATTGAAACATATCATTGTAAAAAGAATTATAAGACCATAGTAATATATAATAAACTTTGACTACATTAAATTTTTTAATATATATATATATATATAATATTAAATATATTAACATTTAATGTTTCTGTTTTATTTAAAAATTTCATTTTGACTAAAATTTTAGTAAGAGTTATAAAAATTAAAATATAAAATTAAATAACTTTTAAGCAAAAAATAATAATTTCATTATTACACTAGTGAAAAGCACATGTACTTTTTTATGATAATAAAAAATAATAAGTTTTTTTTATTGTTATTATTATTATAATTATAATATTAAATATAAATAATTTTTATAATTTTATTGTAAATATTTTTTATCTATTTTGTTGGTAGTTCTATCATTAAAAACTAATGGTTAAATTTAAAAAAAAATATCAAATACAAAAACAGTTAATTATATATATATATATATATATATATATATATATATATATATAGAGAGAGAGAGAGAGAGAGAGTGTGTGTGTGTGTAAGGCCCTGTTCTTTTTCTGCCCCAAAATCTGATGGGCCTAAGAGCCGGCCCAAAGGTTAAAGCTGAGTCTAGGGTGCCCTAACGCTCACACTTTCTTCATTCTCAGATTCGCAGCCGCCTCCTTCCCTTTTCTGCACTAGAGCTCTGCTAGGGTTAGCTTTGCCGTCTCGAATCGGTCCGCTCAAAGCTCACGTTCTACTTTCTGCTCCATGTAAGTGACCCTAAACCTACTATTCTTACTTCCTTGTGGTCCTTTTTGTATTCCACGGGTTAGTCAATAACCTCATTCTTCCCACTGTACCGCTGTTCCGCCATTTTCCAGGTCCGCCTCTCGAGCTGTTGTGCTCCGTGGTCTAGTGTCAAGGTCTCGTACAAGCCTTTTTCCAGGTACGGGAAGTTAGGGTTTCGGGTTTAAGTTGATTTCTGGTCTGTTCTTGAGTTTGCTTGATGATGTATGGTGAAATTGTTATTTTTGGTGCGTGGAATACCCTGTGTATTTGTTTGGATCGGAATATACATGTGCTGCAGGCGAGATCAGGGCGAGAACTGTTAATCTCGCCCAGGCGAGTCGGGCTCGCCTAAGCGAGTCGGGCTCGCCTAAGCGAGTCTGACGAAGGCTCGGCCACACCAGTTTGCGCGAGAGGTCGCCCAGGCGACCCACTCGAATTTTTGAGCGAGTAAACATCTCGCCCAGGCGAGAGGGGTCTCGCCTAAGCGAGATCCCGCGTTGCTTCTTGACTCCCTTTTCGAGCCCTCGCCTAGGCGAAGGGGACTCGCCTGAGCGAGAACCTTCAACCTGAGCGAGGGATTGGGCGAGACAATGTGGTGTTGGGTTGTGTATTTACTCACTTATGATTGGAATCGTTTGGGTATGACTGCCATGATGAGATGCATGTACATATGTATGGATATATGCCTGATGGATTGCTATATATTCGTGACACGATTCATAAATGATGAATAATGGGTGTTGTGGGAACTTGACATGTGAAATGAATGAGTGGTTTGGAACTAAAGGAACATGGGGTTGATATGAGGGGATGCCCTAAACTCATGGGGTGGTGATGATCAGAGGTATGGATTCGAAATGTGATACGTATGAGGAACTGATCTCAGGGGTGGGTATGGAATTGTAAATATGATTTAATGTTCTTTTATTGCCGATTTATGAATGTTGGTCTGTGTCAGCGTGTAAATTCCTTGGGGTCTCTAGGTGAGACCTCTGGGGTTGCGCTTCAGTGGTCGGGACGTAATCCCATGGCCCCTGGTAGTGGGTGTCCATGGTGATGCCCCATCTATATAACTAGGTAAGGATTCAAGGTAAGGTTGCATCTTGACACTCTAAGGAGTCAGTTAGTCTCACCTAGAGCGGACTGACTCCTGTGGTGAGAGTAGCAGGAGGCCTGAAATTCACTAAGGGCTAACCTTATGGTGAGGGAAAATTGATCCATCGTAACACTTGTAACACATAGCTCGAGGGTGAGCAGAGGTATCCACCACAAGTGCAAGCATCCGCTGAATCTGACTAAGTTATACGTATCCGGATGAGTCGAGTCGAGTCGTAGTGTATTGATTGAAGAGTCTTAACATGTTTGGATGTTGCATTGACATTGGATGGTGAAAGTATATATCTAATTGTATGATTTAAATGTTGTTGGCTCTAGCTTATCCGTTTTGTTGCATGGTTGTATTGTATGTGGCTATTCTTTCTTGCGATGATCATCAATTTGATTGATGGGAGCAGATGGGCGAGGTTCTCGTGGTCAACAAGGGAATGGTGATTCCGCTGCTTAGCCATCTGGGCTGGAGTTATTTTCTTCATGATTTCTTTAGGGCTATGACCCATGTATCGTTTTATGCATTTCTATTCTACGCTCTTTATTAGACTGATTTTTGTTTTCACGTTGGCATCATGGTGTGCCCAGGTTGTAGGGGTTGTGTTAAGGACCCCAAGACTATACTACTGTACTATCGTTGCGTGACGTTTCCTTTAATTTTGTTTAATAATTAAATGGGTCGTTACATAGAGAGCAATCATATATATATATATATAGATAGATTAAATTATCATAAAATCTATGTTGTCATTAAATTATAATTTATCTCATAATACATAAAAATTATTATTTCGACAAAACATCTTTTTTATTTTGATATTATCCATGATTTTCGTTAAAGATATTCACTTACATATTATAAAATTTTAGTTTTAATTTATAACATTTATTTAAGTTATTATATTTTAAATCAAATAAGAAAAAAAAATACTATTTTATTAAAAATATAGATTTCTACTGTCATTTATTAAAAATATAAATAAAACTAAAAACCATAAATGTCACTTTATTAAAAAAAATAAAAAACTATATCTATTTCAAAAAGAGACGTGAATGTCCCTTGGCATAGTTTTAATAAAGGTAAAGAATACTATTTGTATAATATTACTTAAGATGTTTTACCATCAATCTAGAGTTTAGAACAAAAAAACATAGGGATGAAAAATGATTCAATGCTATGTACAATTTGATAAAATATAATATTAAGGTTTTCTTAAAATATAATATTAATATTGATTTTATATATAATATTTAAAAAACAGGAGATAAAAATGATCATACAAAACTAAACATTTGATCAACTATAATATTTAAGTAGGAGATAAGTATCTTTTTATGCTGTTATGCTTTTATGATAGATAGAAAACAAATAAAAAATGACAAAGTGAGAGAGAGTGATGAGCATATCAATAACCTTAATCAAATTTAGTATTTGCTTCCTTTTTTTGTCGTTGGGGAAGGAAGTTTACGATAGAACGTAATACATAAAATAACAAGAAGAAATAGCAAATTAACAAGATTGCTATTAAAATGAAAAAGTTAAAGTAACACGTCAATATGTGGAACATAAAATTTTTTCTAAACTTAATAAAAGAGAGAAAAAAATAATATATTTAATGCAATATGCAGCATATATATATATATATATATATATATATATATATATATATATATATATATATATATATATATATATAAAGGATAAATCTCATCTTATTAAACTCATTTTATATGAATAAATTTTAAATTCATTTTTTTATCAGAATCATTCAAATAGAAAATTAAGTAAGAAACTAACGCAGTGAAATTCAATCAGACCAATCCCCACAAGTCATATGCATGCACCCTCTTATTAGACTCCAATGGTTTAACTATATATCTTATATTTATTTATTTTTACTATTTAATCATCTTTCTTTTTCTCCCGCCTTTCCAAATATACAGAAAATTATGAGTGTAAAAATTGAAGAAGCCTTGACTCATGGTAAAAGTAGTCAACAGTTACCAAGCGAAGAAGTCATTATCATAGATTCACACCTACCCCAAATCCACCAACCACAACCCTTGTAAACTGATGAAACTTAGTAACTTACGAACGCTCCATATGGCCGACCGTAACCCACAAGATTCCCACCACTGCCACCTATTAATTCCACATCACAAAGGACACCACCATTGGAGAATCTTAGCATTTGTTTGTAGCTCAATTTCAACATATATATAACATGAACTACTACTACGTATCCACCGAAAAGCATAAACCGAACGAGTAACAACGTACGTTCAAAACAAAAACAAAAATGGGTTTCTGTAGCAATGGCAGAGAAGAGAGTGAAATGTATCACGCTCAAATCCACCTGTACAAACACGTGTACAACTTCGTGAGCTCTATGGCTCTCAAGTCCGCCATGGAACTAGGCATAGCCGACGCAATCCACAGCCACGGAGAACCCATCACCATTTCTGAGTTAGCCTCTGCACTCAAACTCCACCCCTCAAAACTCTCCGTTCTCCACCGATTCATGCGCCTTCTAACACATAATGGGTTCTTCGCCAAAACAACAGTGGGGTCACATAAAGGAGGAGGAGGAGAAGAAACACTCTATGATCTCACTCCTCCTTCCAAGCTTCTGATCCGAACCGAGTCAACGTGTTTGGCTCCTATTGTTAAGGGCGCGCTTCATTCGAGTTCCATCGATATGTGGCACTCCTCCGACAAGTGGTTCACTGAGGATAAGGAACTCTCGCTGTATGAGAGTGCCATGGGAGAGAGTTTCTGGGAGTTTTTGAACAAGGCCACTGAATCTGATACGCTTAACATGTTTCATGAAGCCATGGCAGCAGATTCTAGAATGTTCAAGATGGCTCTGGAAGAGTGCAAGCATGTGTTTGAGGGATTGAGTTCCCTTGTCGATGTGGGAGGTGGAACTGGTGCTGTCACGAGCATCATCCATGAACTCTTCCCTCACATGAAGTGTACGGTGTTTGATCAACCGCAGGTTGTGGCTAACTTGACTGGAACTGAAAATTTGAACTTTGTTGGTGGGGATATGTTCAAATCCATCCCTTCAGCTGATGCAGTTTTGCTCAAGGTATAATAACTTTTTCTAGTCTAAATTATATTTCTTTCCCTTTAAACTTATCTTTGAAATTTTTTAAACCTGAATGTAGGTCAACCTTAACCTAGGATGGAAACAATGTTCCTAGTATCGTGCATTTAGTGTCAGTTATTAAAATACAGTTACTGGTTTTAAACTGCAGTAATTATAAGATCAATTAAGTCAAATTTAAAATCTACAAAGATAAAAACAATTCAAATTTAAAAGTTAAAAACCAAAATGAAATTCATAAGAATCTTTGCAAAAATTTATTATTTTAGTTATTTTTTAGATAATTCTGAAATGTTTATACATAATTTTAATAGTGATAAATATTATAAATTATACTAAAATGTTAAAATAATCTTAAAATAGTAAGAGTAATATTAGTTACATTTCTTTTAAGTTATACAAAACATGAAAAAATGAACATTAAATTTTATATCCTTCAGTATAGCATGAATTAAATGTAAATTAATAAATGGAATTTTAAATCGATATAAAATTATGTTACATATTTTTTAAGATAATTATTGAAATAAATAACTAAAATAAGAAGAATATTATATATATATATATATATATATATATATTGAGATGAAGATATTTTATTAGTCAAATTATAAATTTATACATTGGTATAAAATATTATATAATTATTTTTTTAATTTAGCTATGATTTATAGAAGTAAACTTTTTAAGAAATAAAATATTTATATCAATTGCCATTATTTATGAATGAAAATTATAAAATAAATTATATTTTCTAATTATATGAATTAATATTTATATATATATAAATATATATATATATATATATATATATATATATATATATATATATATATATATAAATATATATATATATATATATATATATATATATATATATATATAAAGATATTCTCGGGATAAAATAGGAAAAAAGATAAAAAAAAGAAGTCAATTGCCGTATATGAAAATAATTTATTACCATTATTTAAGTGATTTTATATTTTTGTAGTTATCATAAGTTTGTATTTAAATAATTCGTTAGTATACAAATTATTTCACAGAATTGTTTAATAAAAAACAATTTATTGATTAATAACTATTTTTCAAGAAAATAATTTAGTAAATAATACTACATTCTTACATGTTATGAACATATTTCTTAACCGTTTCATTGTTTCAATATTTTCCCGTTATCAAAACAAATGGAACAATAGGTATTTTTTTTTCTTCTAAGAAAGCTTTTCAGTTTTTGTGTATAGAAAAAAAAAATACTAAAAGAACTAATATTACCATATTATGAACTTTTCTAATTTAAAAAAAAAATAGCTTGCATACTAAACAAATACGATAGAAGAAATATTTGGTGTCAAGGAAGGAAGAGAAATAAACATGAAGTTTAATCACACAATTATCATCTTAACAAAACAAGACAAATATTTTTAATCTCTACATAAAAATATATCATTTTAGTTCACACACATTGTACTTTTGTGATAAAAAATAGAAGGAAGTAACATTATAACTTAAGAGTTTAAAAATGATTAAAATGGTATAAAATTAAAAGTATATACTATAAGGAGAAAAATATGTTCCTTTGTAACTGTTAAAAAATACACGATTAATTAAATATGTATACAAATTTTAAAATCTGAGAATAGATTTAGTAAAGATAAACTAATGATTTCTGTAAGTCTGATGAGCGTTAAAGTTGATCATCATGATGTCTTCGTTTTGAAATTTAAAGTTATGGGACTCGGTTTATATGGGAAGTCTCACATTAATTAGAGATAAGACAATTTTATAGTATATAAGTGAGGTGCAAACCTCACTTTACAAGTCGGTTTTGTGGGGTTAAGTTAAGTTTAAAGTCCACTTCTAACATGGTATCAGAGAAGTTAAAGTCTATCCTAGTGAACTTTCTTGGACATTTTGTTCCATCCGATATCGGACCGCTAACGAACCATCCACTAATTTCTTGTCCCACGCACGAAATGAATATAGTTTGGTATGAGGGGTGTCGGTTTTGTGGAGTTGAGTTAGGCTTAAAGCCCATTTCTAACCGTTTAAGAAAAAAAGAAATACATTTAAATTGTTCTAGATCAAAACATGTGAAGCTACTAGATATACCATAACATATTATATGTTCTTTTTGACAAAGGTGATGAAATTGGTAGCATGACTGTATAATTTGAATTGTTGGATAAAATTTCAATTGTTTTGCAGTGGGTTCTGCATGATTGGAACGACGAGCTCGCAGTGAAGATATTGAAGAACTGCAAAGAAGCCATTTCAGGGAAAGGGAAAGGGAAAGTGATAATCATAGACATAGCAATAGATGAAGCAAGTGATGGTCGTGAATTGACAGAGTTGAAGCTCAACTATGACTTGGTGATGCTCACTATGTTGAATGGAAAAGAAAGAGAGAGAAAGGAATGGGAGAAACTTATTTATGATGCAGGCTTCAGCAGCTACGACATCACCCCCATATGTGGCTTCAAATCTCTCATCCAACTTTATCCTTAATACATTCAACATAGTTGCACCATATGCTCTATATTTTATTTCTCAGTTTAAAGTTTAAATATGAAAATCAAGAAATGAATGAATAATAGGCTCTATTTTAAATGTTATAGAAATTATGTGATTTCTTAATATTTAGGTTTTCTTTAATATTAGCTAAACTCTCTCCAATTTATTTTTAATATTATGTTTGTAATGACCCAATTATAAGTGTAATGCTTAAATCTACTTTTTCTCTCTACAGCTACAATTAATGAATAGAAATATAATAATACTTTAATAAATGTTATGTTTGTAAAGATCCAATCATACGTATAAAGATATTAAAGTCTTATTATAAATGATATTAAGCAATCAACTAAACAAACATGCATAACTAAAAACAATTTGAACACCTGTTATGACTTGTTAAAAAAAATACAAGTTTTAGCGGTTAAAAACTGTCACTGATGAAATTTATGATGATTTAAAAAACTGTTAAAATTACGCATGTCAAAAACAGTTTGATACAAAAAAATTTTAACTGTTGATATTGCTGTCAGATTAGAAAAAAAATTACTAGCGCTTAAAAACCGCTTCAAAGTTTACTTTTATTTTGAGAAATGTTATCATATTTTGACAATTAAAAATTATCACATAATATATCATTTTTTATGATTAAAAATCGTCACAAAATATACCATTTTTTACAGTTAAAAATCGTCACAAAATATATTATTTGGTGCTGTTAAAAATCGTCACAAAATATATCATTTTTATGATTAAAATTTACCACAAAATATATCATATTTTGACGGTTAAAATATATCATATTTTAATTAAAAATTACAAAAATAATGTTTAAATTTTTTTAAACTATAATTTGTGTACACAAGTTATAGTGTACTAAGAGTGACAAAAAATTTACTCAAATTAACTTCTAACAATATTTCTAAAATTCACTACTTAAACCTCAAAAACTCTACTAGAAAAGCTAAGAAATTGTAATTGGACTAAACTAACCTAATAAAGACTTTGCCTTTGTGGGAAGCCAATTGAATAAAAAAGATAGAAAAGCGAATACGTAATGTTTTGATATTTATGAGTTTGATAATAGGGTAAAGAAAAATTAAGACATACATAATGTTTAAGAAAACGAGATTAATTGTCATCCAGGTCAAATTCTTGCTCTGGCTGCCAAACTACAATATATGCATGGTTTCCAACTACAGTAATCCCCTAAAAAATGGAAATTTAGTCAGATTTGAACGGACATTATGTTGTAAGAAGCATATACGTTCACTTTAAAATTGCACAACTAAATGTTCAAGTGCCTCATCATGAAGCATTCTCCAAAAAAAAAAATCACATAACCAGATCATAGAAAATGATGAGAATAAAGATGTAATTATTAGACAATGTCAAGCATTACGGGGATCAGAAATTTAATCCATGACCTCTAAGCAAAACACACGGCACAAAATCACTGTAACCATTAGTGCACCACTCAAATACCTATTCTAGTCTAAAATTCGGCGAAACTCTTTAGTTTAACTGCATTCAATTTCATGGTTGATAATTATAAAGTTGAGTTAGAAAATGCTAGATTTAATAATAACGTAATAAAATAATTTAAATGCTAAAAGTGAGATAACATTAAAGGTTTGTAATGTTTTTAGGAGGAGGAGGGATAAGAGGGATAACATCAGAGAATCAAAGCCATGAGAAAATCTTTACCTTAGAATTGGAAAAAATTGAAATTGAGTATGAAGAGAGTGGTGATGCTAGAATTTAAATGTTTGTTTACAACTACTTTTAGGATTCTCACAACAGATCAATCATACAACAGTTGTAGAGTAGAAACATCCTATCCTATTTAATTTACTAGCATGCATTGTCAAATTTCCCACTCCTCTAATAATTGCAACCTCTACTTTGTATCAATAATTGCATCACATGATTCATACACCATTATAAAGAAAACATCAAAAGAAAACACTAATTTAAACTAATCTCTCAGAACAAAAACCTTATTCATGTGCATTGAGTCACTAAAAAACATGAGTAAAACATTGTAACATTTTTTAAAAAGGTTAAAAGTGAAATAGTTGGTATAATCAACACCCTGTTAAAGAAACAAAAATTGAACAAAAAGGATGAAACAACCCAACCAATCAACCAAACAATTCTTCAAAACAAAATAATCATTCTCTATCAATAAAAAACTATAAAAATCTCATTTAGTTTGTTTTTCTAATGTTAGAATTGTTATTATCTCTCTAATTCAGTCTTAGTGTAATTAACTAGTAAATATAGGTTACTGCATATCTCAATAAAAATCATTTGATTTATCAATTATACTATTTCTAGTTAATACTTAAAAAAAATTGGACTTCATTGGTACATGTACGTGTACCATTCAATTGTGTAATTGTATTTAGAAAGTTTATCCATAACTTTATTAATTCATTATATTTCTAATGTTAAATGTTATAAAATCACTTTACGAGTAAAAATAGATACTTTCGTAGCTTAACGGAGTCCATTGAGTCATTCAAGGGAAATAGCTTAGTCTTGACATTCACATCAAAAATATCATAGCATCCTATATGTAACACAAGTTCCTAAGAAGAACAATCACAAGTCATTCTAGTACATGAAATCATATAGACCACTGCATTCCTAATTTTATCAATTATCAATCAATTCTAAACTAAGTATTTTTTTCTCTTACTTGGCTGCTAAACTAAAAATACAACTTAAGTAGTCATTTTTATAAGTATTAGCAATTATTTCATGCAATAATTTATATGCTAAAAACACTTTCAATCAATTCCTAAACTATGTCAAAATACACCAACCTAGAGTCTAAAGTGATGGATATTCAATACTTCAAGAACTACTCAGATAGGTTTTTTTTAGGAATCACACAAGAGAGCAATGATAGTTTGAGGACGAAATGGATAGTTTATTCCACAATTTACAGTAACATTTTGCTGGTGCAAATCAATATACTCCTAATCACAATTTATAGTATCATTTTACTTTTTCCAACAAAACATTTCTTGTAAACATGATCATAATCAAATCCTCATCTACATGCTTAAGCAACTCAGGGGTGGTCAACTTTGTTGGAGCAATTTATAGTATCGTTGATAAAAGTAACTTCATCAATAGCTTCATAAAAACATCATGTAACGTCCCAAAACTAAATAATCCTCAATTAATAAAACATCACATACATGAATATTCAGAAAGTGTGGGGTTTATGGTAAGAAGGTATACAATGCGTCAGATATACCCAGATTACAAGAAAAGGACCCCACATGGCCCAATTAGAAATATATTGAAAAGAAAACAAATAAATAATTAGGCCTTGTTCGGACAAGAAAAACATAAATAATATAAAATCCTCCAGTAATGGGCCCCACAGTGGGCCCAACACCTGTCCCATCCATCAAGCTGCAACATTCCTATTACCATCACCACTGCCAGGGGTTCTCACATCTGCTCACATCAACCAGGTTGATGATCATTGCAAAGGAAAAGGCCATGCATAACACACAAGCAAGCAAAAGGGTAAACTAGCGAAGAGGTCATCATATCATGCACTCAACATACCATTTCACATTCAAACATACATAGTAGACACCCACATGTGAAGTACTCATCAATATCAAAAACCAAGACTTGACTATCCGGATACGTATCTGAGGCACCACCACGTGGTAGTGGAATTATGTCCTAATAATGAGGCGTCACCGCGAGGCCTTCATGGAATTATACCCTTACAGGAGGCACCACCACGTGGCCTTCGTGGAATTACGCCCTAGCCCTGAGGCACCACCACGACCCCCCGTGGAATTACGTCCTTTTGTTGAGGCACCACCAGTGACTCCCTTTTTGGAGGGTCCATAGAATTACGTCCAACCAATGAGGCACCACCAAGATCTCTCACTACAAGAGTCATGGAATTATGCCCTACCCATACTTTAAACATGTTCCACCCACCAATCAAGAATTTCCCATAACACAAATATCATGTACCATTAACAATTCATACAATTCATGCTTTCCAATTCATACCCAATCAAACAACATGCCATTTCCATTTCAAATGTACATATTAATCATGCTATCATCACACAACCCTTCTAGTAAGGCATTTGAGTCAGATAAATAAGCCACATATTGGTGAACCACTCAATAACAACATCAAAACTCGCCCGCTGTCTCGCTCAAGCCAATAGGGCTCGCTCAGGCGAGAGGAACCCTCTCGCTCAGGCGAGTCCCATCTCGCCTAGGCGAGGGCGCGACGAGGGAACAGAGAACCATGCGGGGTCTCGCTCAGGCGAATCCCTTCTCGCCTAGGCGAGAGCACTCCTCGCTCAAAAAGAACATGCGTCGCCTAGGCGACAAATCGCGCAACAAAAACCTAGGCGAGCCTCTGATAATCTCGCCTAAGCGAGACTGGCTCGCTTGGGCAAGAAAACCAGTACTCGCCATTGTTTTCTCATACAACAGCCAAGACCACGAACCAAATCATGCTTTAACTCAATCCAAAACGGACACAACACCAACCAATCCATACAGACACGAAAAGACGTCCAAAATAGCAGAAAAACACAATTAACAGAAGGTCCTAGCTTCCCTTACTTGGAAAACAAGTTAGTGGGACACTCCGACACGAACACAGTGAACACGGCGGTCCTAAGGATGGCCAAGGAGCTGAAATGAATGGTAAAAATAGAAACAAGGACGGATTATTATCAAACCCTAACGGTAACAAGTGGTCCTAGGCCCATAAAAAGGGAAACATGAGCTAAGAAAATACTTACGTGGAGCAGGAGTTGGGTTTGGGTTAGCTCGAAGAAGGTTCAGAGTAAACCCTAGCGGAGCGTTCTGTACGAGAGGCGCAAAGATGACGGCTGATTCTTCTGCAAGAGTGAAAAGTGCAGATTAGGGCAACTAGGAATGGTTTTTAACCTTTGGGCCAACCCTCGGGCCCAATAGACGCAAGGCAGCCCTTAAAATGCTAAGGCAGGAAAAATTGAGCCTTACACATTATATTTCTGAGGCCAATAGTTTTTCAAAAACAAGCTTTTTTAAAAATAATTTTAGGAGAAAAATCAAGAAATTGTTTCATAACTTGAAATTAAATTATAGATAAACTAGAAACTCTCTTACTTAGTTTAGGCAGAAAGTCATCTAATTTATTTTGTTGTAAGTGAGCATGGAAAATTCTCTAATATTGTTCTTAGTTAGTGTATTAGAAGATCTAAAGAAATAAATAGGTAGACAAAACCACTAATAAGGTGCCTTAAGGAATACCCTTCTCCAACACATATGTATGAGTAGTGATATACACTTCCAACAGAAGGACAATTGCTAGCCAACTCCACATAGCAAAGAGCAGAAAGCACAACAAAAAATCCTGCCACCAGTAAAGAGAGTGGCAAAGTAGGTCCAAAGTGTTCTCGATCCACTGTTCCAACTAGCACATACACACCAACAGAAACTATTGCACCAACACCTAAGTCAAACCACCACATAAATTAAAATATCGTAAAAGTAGTTCATTGCCAAATTAAATAATAGCATATTGTTTCGAAAGGTTAAAACATTGAAAAAACAATTCATTTATACTTTTTTATTTTTGTAGATCTGTTTGAGCACTAGTGCGAAAAGAGCTTGTTATGACAGGTAAAAAGGACTTATTATGATAGGTAAGTTGGCATCATAGTTGCAGGAGTCATAAAAAATGCGTTTTTTCTATGACATCGTGAAAATTTGTCATAATAAGTCTAACTTACTATGATAGGTATTTTTACACCTAACATAATAAGTGAGTATTTTTTTTTTAATTTTTTCAATTTTCCTCCATTTATAATAGTATTACCTGAATATAACAAAATACAATTTTCAAATAAAAGAATTTCATTCACTTACTTTATCCAATAATATTATCCAAAAAAGACTTACTATCAAATTATATATACATAAAGAATGCTACTTTAGAATTTATTCATACATTCTAAAAAAGACTAAACATTGTACATAATCTCACTATGAACCAACTAACTAATGGGACTCCAAGATCTCCCCATATGTCCATGGGAACAAGAAAATCACAACAACCAAAACAATAATGGCTTCTTTTTCAAGTTTTTTCCGGTGTCTAAAGTCCATTGTCGTAATAGTCTGCAAAGCAATGAAAAAAGGTCCAATGAGAAATTCCATTAGTTTATCAAAGGGTCCTTCCAAACACTAATCAATTCCAAATTCATTTCATTTTGAAGACCTAAATTTCCAAAATCCTATTGCATCCAAAATCTCTTTCTACGTTAATTTTCTACACCAATTAAAATGCAGGGCCAAAGCTATATAAAGGAACCATTTTACTAAAGATTATAGATTATGTATTACACATAATTGAAATTCATAATGCGTAAGTGGCCACTTTTATGTTGTTCTTTCAAGATTTTATACCAGTAGCCAATAAAGAATTATAATTTAATTGAAAACTCTATAAGATGTAAGGGACATACCTTCTTTATATACGTAAGAATCTATGGACTTGAAGTAACTAATAGAATTCAAAATTCAGTGATTCTTCAATAATTCAATGACAAATCAATGAAATTAAAAATTACAATCCATAATAGTAAATTGAAAATAATTCAGTTGATTAGAAAACTACCTTAGTTTTAGGAAGAAAGCAAAGACGATTCTCTTCACATTGGTTCAAGAAGACAAAGACATCTCAAAGCAATTCATACACTTTCTTCACCTTTTCAAAAAAATCTCAGCGAACACACAATGGTTTCCACAAATCTTAGCCAAGCACATGCTCGAAGATGAAAAAACAAAAGGCGATACATGGTTAGAAATAAAATGCAAATCCCTCCAATTTGAACGCAAAGAGGATCAAGTATTCAGAGAGTGAATTTAAACTAAAGAAGATGAAGGCGAAGAGGGTCACGGCACCACAACGTTGGAGTCACGTTGCAAACAGAACAGTATTTACTGATTTTAACTTTTATATATATGGATTTTTAGTTCTTAGAGTCTAGCAACGAGACTCAAGGCAAAGCATCTCTCACTCACTCCAAAGCAAAACCATAGCCCAACACACATGTGCAAACAAGTGAAGAAAAGAGGGAAACCTGTCCAAAGGGAGGAGAATCACCAATGCAGCAACCAGGAACAATGCACAAATAGTGGGCGAACGACGCGTGGACGGTGCGCGGACGGCAAGCTAACAACACGAACGGGAGCGAACAACGCGGACGACAAGCAGACAACGCGCGGACGGTGTGCGAACAGCGTGCAGACAGTGCACGAATGGCGTGACGAACAAAGTTGTGAACGAAGCGGCAACGACAACACGAAAGAAGAATGTGACTGTTTGAGAAAGAAAGTATACTTTTGGAGAAAGAATGGAGACGAGAAAGAGAAAAAAGGGAAGGAAAAAATTAGGATTTGAAGATATTATGACAGGTTTCTCTAAATCTGTCATAATATATTTTTAACATAATTTCAATTTTGCCACTATGCCCATCTACTATGATAGGTCCTCTACACTTGTCATAATAAATTTTCCTTTCTCACTTATTATGATAGATCTCTTTTTACCATTCATAATAATTGTTACTTTTATTACAAAAATGCCATCGGTCAACTTATTATGATAGGTGGTTTATACCTATCATAATAAGTCGTCATAGATTCCCCTTTTTCCACTAGTGGAGTAAAAGGGAAAATATGAGCGTCTAACAAAATTAGTCTCATTAGTTCCTCAATTAGTTTCATCAGTTCACATTCATCTGGTTATTGGTTATAGCAACAATTATCATACTATTAATTTTACTTACCTATTCTCCTTAGGGTGAGATTGTATAGATTTAAACTTTCCAAACAAAATGAGGTTAGCCCAAAGAGAACGCACTAGTCCAATAAATAGCTCGGCATTATTCCAAAAGAAAAAGAGATATTACATGAAATTAAACCATAGGTAACGATGTTAATCAAATTACATTAAATAAAGGCCCTGAAAAACTTATGGTTGAATAACTCAAAAATTAAACCTTAGGTTACAATGTTAATCGAATTATAAGAATTAGTTGTAGAATAAACTGATAGTTGAATAAGCAGCGTGAAAGAGAACCAGAACACCGAAGACTTCGACGATTAAAGCTAGACCGATCTATACATTCTTCTTCATCTTTCTCTGCACGAAGTTCATTAGTTTCGATTGTTAATCACGGACGTCAATTTCAACTTGGGACATTGGTGAGCAAGGAGAGTTCAGTGAGGAGGGCATAAAGCTTGATATGGTAGTCTATGGTGAGGATCTTGGTGTCGGCGGCAACATAGGAGAAGTGGTGGTGGTTGTTGATGTCAAAAACCATCGTCACGTCTCCTTGCACTCATTTTCCACCACAACAAATGTAAGTGGAAATATTGATAATTTGGATCCTTTCCAACTGTGACTAATAACTACCCACCATAAGTAATTTTTAGGTGGCATCCATCAAAACCTATAAAGGGTCTACAACCACTTAAGAACACTCTCTTGCACCCATCCAAACACATAAAAACTCCCAAACTATGGTTGCAATTTGTGGCAAGGTTGGTTAACTTTGATCTTAATTGTTGTTCCAGAATAAACTTTTCTTAGCTCTGCCAAATATTGCTTTTAACCACCCCCTCTAGAATTTCCATGGCCATTTATTTTTCTTTCAAGGCCCTCTAAGTTGTGATCCCAATACTATATGGCTTATTTATACCATCTATTATCTCATTTGATGTCATATTTCTAACATTTCTAAATTTTTTCACCACTATCCCCCTCTTTACCATCCCTAATTTCAACCTCAACATCCTCACCAAAATCACCATCGACACCTTATTCAGTCTCATCACTAACAACACCAACATCATCATGTCCATCCCCTACTTTAACCTCCATAGACTCACCACTCACACCAACAACCTTTTCATCCCCAACTACATCATCAGAACCCTTACCAACAATACCACCACCCTCCCTAACATTCACTCCTTCATTGTTGGAACCTTCAATGAGTTTAATTATTTGACTTGAATTAACAACATGTTCAACATAAATCTTGACCTCCCTCTTTCTTATATTATGCGTAGTTAGCCAACTCCAAAGCATCCATATCTACACTCATTTGCCTCAAATCTTTATCCATCCTACCTTTCTTTGGCTTCCACCACACTTTCACCTCACCATCATATTTAAACTCTCTCACTATCCCTAATGCTTTAGAGTAAGACCACATATCAGGATTCACTCCTCGCACAACATGTTTATCCCCAGCCTCGTAATGCATCAACTTCCCCCTAAAACTTACAAACTTTCCCATGTGATGGAAAACTGTTATGCAACCCATCTACTGCAAAACAAAACAGAAGTCAAAGAAATATAACCATACATTCAATTAAACAAAACAAAAGCAACATAAACCTAAATGCAACAAAAACAAACATCAACATTGTTAACCATACATCCAACAAAAACAAAATGTTCACCCGGATAAACCCTAACATGACCGTAAATACAAGGAAAACAACAAAAGACTCACCTAACTTGTATCATTGTTGCTCTTAACCATGTGATTCAACCTCTTTCATCGATGCAAATATGACCAACCTTTTATTAAATAACAAAAACAATAACACAATGTTTAAGTATATGAAATAAATAGTCCGTTTAGTTAGCAAATATATAAAGCAGCTGATAAAATCCCATAAAGCTTAGTTACAATTTGACAAGTATTACACTTTTATGTATTCCTTTAGCTTGTTTATTTTCTTGAATGTATTGTACCATCATTTACTTACTACACCATGTGTTTTAGTTGATTTTCACTATAAAATACTTGGATAAGAACTTCCAATGAGAAATTCTAAAACTTCAAATGAGAAATTCTAATTGCAAAGAAAGCATCACAAGTGGAATGATAAATGGATGTTAAGAAGAAAAGTATGTGTAGCAATAATCAACACTGGACGATTTCAATTTCAACAAAACAAAGACATTTTCAACAGTTTTCAATCTTAATAAAACTCACCATTCATATGCTTTCTGTTTCAAACCAGTGCGCATTTAAAAAAAAAAGATTTCATTTCAGCAAATTAATTATTACCATGTGGACAATGTAAAACCCATTTATTTTTATTTAAAAATAGTTGTGCTTAGTTAAATAAAATGGGTAAGCTAGCTCACCTGCCTACTTTTTCAAAAACACCCCCTCAACTTCCTTTATACTTTTCTCTCATCTTTTCCCTCCCAAACATTGTTATTCTTCTTACTTCTAACTTAGTTACTACCACTCCTTGCAGCAAAGGCTGAAATTGAGACTTTTGCGGAGTTCTCATTGGAACAAACCAAACATTCCTTCCCTTCATGTAAGTGAATCCCAAACCTTTATTTCTTTCTTCTTTTTCCAGTTCGATTGTGATCAGTTCAGTATTGGGGTTTTCATTAGAGGCTCATTTTCGTCTTTGTGTTCACATTTTTCAACTTTTTAGTTTGTTTTTGGAACTGTGGTGCTCCTTCTGTTAGGGCTCTCTTCCCGCATGTTCGCTTTTAGTTTTTAGGTAAGGGAAGCTAGGGTTCAAAGCTTTTTAAGAGTATTGCATGTTTTTGGTTTCTGAATCATGTTTTCAATGCCTGTTTGATGTTTATGTTGTATGAAAATGAGTTGGTGTTGTTTTTCTTGTGTTATGGGTTTGCATGCGTGAGTAGGTGAGAAACCTGTTATTCTCGCCCAAGAGAGCAGCTTTCACCTAAGCGAGAATAGTAGAAACTCACCTCTACCTCTATTCAAGTTGTTGCTCAGGCCAAGAGCTTTAGTTTTGAGCGAAGAGCAATCTCACTCAAACGAGAAGGTTTCGTTTAAGCGAGAATTCACAGAATCTCATAATACCCACTGTTCGAGCTCTCGCCTAGGCAAGAATGCCTAGCTTAAACGAGAGAACTTCTGTCACTTAAGCAAAGGCTTCTAACTTAAGTGAGACTGGTGCGTGGAAGTGTTTAATTGCTTGATTTCTTCCCTGATTGATTTTTTCACTCCTCAAGAGCATGTTGTATAATGTTGTGCATGTATGATGTGTTTTTGTTTAGGATTGTATTTGATGTTTTTAACATGAGATGATGATTATTATGAGATAACATGTGGAATTGGTGTGGAAATTTCATGGAGAAATCCCTTTTGATGATAAAGTGGTGTGTGTAGTGACTTAAGGATTCAAGTAAGGTTGAATCTTGACACACTAATGAATCAGTTATACTCACATAGGGTGTACCGATTCATGTGGTGAGAGTAGCAGGAGGTCCTAGTCTGTGACAGAATAATGGCCTTAGATGATCATAGACTAACCTTGTGTGTGGTAGGATGAAACTCATTGGCAATGACTCTGTAGAGCAGTAGAGGCCACAATAAGTGCATGCCACTAGTGAATCCGATCTCATTACATGTATTTGGATAACTAAGTTAGAGGGTCTGTCATGGTTTGCTATCATGTGCTGCTTGCGTTTAATAATTTGCTTGCTTATTTATATGTTAAAATTAGTTTTCTCTAGCTTACCCTTTTCCTTTTTGTGCTATGTTTTCTTATGGTGTTTTCCATTTTGCAATGATCACCAATATTGGTATGAACATATGTGGAGACCCCTAGTGATCACCATGATGATGGAAATGTTGTTGTTTAGTTTAGGCATGTTGGACCTTGCTCATTCTTGAGCCTCTTTTGAAGAACTGTTTTCGTTGTAATTTCTTGCTTTGTTGAGCAACCTTTTGGCAATCTATTTTATGTTTCAAGACATGATGAAGGATTGACCCCAACAAAAGATGGAGGTACATGCTTAAGAAGACTAAGCATGTTTAGAAAGGAAGTTCACTAATCCTTCATCTCTTTCATTTGTGTTTGTTATTTTTGATTCCCTAAGTTGACTTAGTTGAATCAATTTTAGTTGACTTGTTAACCTTTGACTAGGTTTGACTTGTTGACTATAGTTGACTTGACTTAAGCCAACATACTAATATATGTTTATTTGCTTTGTAGGTTAATTAGGAGTAAGAAAGCAATGCTAGGTGGCACATGGTGATTGGGAAGCATAAATGATGTGGAGGAGAGAGTAAAGCAAATGTATAAAGCATAAAGAAAAAGGCATAAAGCAAGTGTACCTATGTACCTTTGGTCTCCTTTATTTTTAGCATACTTTGACCACTTTTTGGAGACATATGAGACACATTCTTTGTCTCCTTTTGTGCTAGAACGAAATTAGCCTTGCACACACCATAGTTAGCTTTTTTGTCTCATTTTTTATAACCTTATTTGACCTAGTTTCTAGAAGCTAGGGTTCGGTTTTTGTAGAGACATCCTTAGGTATCTTTTATTTGCTTAGAGGCCCCTAAACTCTTCTATATAAGGGGTGCTCCTAGATATGTAAAAGGGTTGAACATTTTGAAGTAAAAACACTCTTGTGTCTCAACCATTTGTGAGAGTTTTCTCCCTAGGGAGTGAATACTTTTAAGCCTTATTTTGCATAGCAAGTGGCAGCATACATCCACTCATCTTCAAGGTTGCTTTGGCTTCTAGCCTAGTCTTGTAGTGGCGTGCTTCTCACATTTTTATCATTTCTTTCCTTTCCATTTTATGTTTTCTTCTTCCTTTAATTGTTCTTGTTTTTTTCTGTGGTTTATGTGCATTCCATTTCCTTTTTGTATTGAATCAATCCATCATCTTCTTCTCTTGAGCTTCGTGAAAGGAACCTTCACATCTAGATAACATGCTATCTTAATGTCTAGTGGGGATTTCACTTAGCTTTCTTAATCAACTCACACCATATTCAATAATCTTAAAAAGGAACAAGATAATCCTTCAGCAAGACATATTTATGTCATTGATCTGTGCCCATGGTACTTCTGTTTCAATATATTTTGGATAATTGTAAAAGGTTGATTCTCATATACTTTATATCATTGCTTTATTCTATTATAATATGTGATGTTTTGTTTATTAGAGTTCTTCTATTAAATGAGATGTCACAAAAAACATGTGTGAAAGGACATGTAAATAGTTCATACAACCTAGTGGAATGTCGTTTGCCATGTCAGGCAAAATTTAATGTTAATGTTGTTGAGTGGGAGTAAGTATATCCAATGCTTTCTAAAGTTAGGAGATCGATCATAATCAAAGTTTCGAACATAGACTAATTCAAATTTTGTGTAAAATTTGTGGAACCAAAAGCATATTTAATTCTTGTTATTATCATAGATCTTTTTTATACCATCCAACATTTGAGATTCAAACGATAAAAGATTTATGTCTAAATTTAAATTATTATTATTTTAATATTTTTTCTTTGTGTTATTTTGTTTAATATAATCTTTATCACTGTATTAGAAAAGAGATTAATAAATAAACATTTGAAATATTTTAAACTTGAATATTTATTTTCTTTTTATTGCTTTTTAAAAATACTTTTTAATTTTATCAACTTTGTTTAATTGATGTTTGCAAAATTTATGATGTTTTGGTTGTCTTGAAATTTTATTTATGAATAATTGTGAACTATTTTGTCTAATTAATATTTCGTATTTTAATTTTAAATTTATATCATTATAATATTTTTAAAAATATTTAACACTAAAGATACGTGAATATATCATTTTTATATTAAATATTTGATATATTATTTTTGTTATGTAAATTTTACTTTTTCATAATAAATAATTAATTAATATTAAAACAATAAAAAAAAAATATAAGTACACTGTGATTATATCTGTTATCCTATGATAGTATGGATGAAACAAGAAATTTATACATGTAGAAGAGAGAAAAAATGATAAAGATATAATTTTTACATTGAGAATAATATGGTCCTTCGCGTCCTCATTCCTCCTCTAATTGGTATTGAATTTAGTATTTATTTATTTCTTCAATTTCTAAAAATAATTCTTTTTCTAGTTTTTCTCATTATTTAATATAGGTTTAATTATGCCTTTGGTCCCCATTTTGGAGTCAAAATCTCAAAATGGTACCTAAATTTTTAAAAGTCTCAAAATGGTCCCCTTTTTTGTTGAAACGTCTCACGTTTGCCCTTCCCGTTAAGTC
>Ga0209589_1001156_pt1 | contig 42340 bp, 20 predicted proteins | sample CowpeawhiteBW_FD_187525 | JGI IMG/M metagenome (GOLD analysis project Ga0209589, IMG submission 187525) | Root nodule microbial communities of legume samples collected from California USA - Cow pea white BW (SPAdes) (version 2) | ecosystem: Host-associated > Plants > Roots > Nodule | place: USA...
TGATGGATTGATTCAAAAAATAAAAAGGAAATGGAAAGTACATAAACCATAGAAACCCAAAAACAATTAAAGGAAGAAGAAAACATAAAATGGAAAGGAAAGGAATGGTAAAAGTGTGAGAAGCATGCCACTACAAGGCTAGGCTAGAAGCCATGGCAACCTTGAAGATAAGTGGATGTGTGCCGCCACTTGCTATGCAAGATAAGGCTTAAAAGTATTCATTCCCTAGGGAGGAAACTCTCACAAATGGTTGAGACACAAGAGTGTTTTTACTTCAAAATGTTCAACTCTTTTACATGTCTAGGAGCACACCTTATATAAAAGAGTTTAGGGGCCTCTAAGCAAATAAAAGATACCTAAGGATGTCTCTACAAAAACCTAACCCTAGCTTCTAGAAACTAGGTCAAATAAGGTTACAAAAAATGAGAGACAAAAGAGCCAACTATGATGTGTGCAAGGCTAATTTCGTTCTAGCACAAAAGGAGACAAAGAATGTGTCTCATATGTCTCCAAAAAGTGGCCAAAGTGTGTTAAAAACAAAGGAGACCAAAGGTACCTAGGTACACTTGTTTTATGCCTTTTACTTTATGTTTTATGTCTTTGTTTTACTCTCTCATCCACATCATTTATGCTCCCCATTCACCATGCGCCACCTAGCATTGCTTTCTTACTCCTAATTAACCTACAAAGCAAATAAATATTGATTAACATGTTGGCTTAAGTCAAGTCAACTATAGTCAATAAGTCAAACCTAGTCAAAGGTCAACAAGTCAACTAAAGTTGATTCAACTACGTCAACTTAGGGAATCAAAAATAACAAACACAAATGAAAGGAATGAAGGATTAGTGAACTTCCTTTCTAAACATGCTTAGTCTTCTTAAGCATGTGCCTTCATCCTTGGTTGGGGTCAATCCTTTATCAAAAGGAATTATGCATGATGATTTGAGGATGCATGTTATGCATTTGAAACTATGTACATGGTACTAAATGTAAATGCCATACATGTTCATTCTTGGAGGAAACTTCTTTGTCGATGCAAGATGGTTAAAGGAGCATCATGCATGATATGCATCTAACTAACTTGCCTAATAAGAAGTAATGTGTACACGTTTTCGACACTCAATTTCGTCCGGATGAATAAAATTGTTTCCAAAATATCCAAAAAATAATTGGTAATAAATTGTGTTAAAAAAAAATAAAATTAATTAAAAAAGGTTTCTTTAGATTTTGTTTTAAAAAAATATTTAAGTAAGTGTTTAAGTAATTTTTAGAAATAGGAGTCAAAAATAAAAACTCAAAACAAAAAAAATATAAAAATAGAAAATGTTAATTAAAAAATAATAAAAAATCTATTTTACTTTATTTTATTTTAGTTAAAATTTAAAAAATTGCAGTTTTAATGTAAAAGTGGAGAAACAGTTTTTATCATAAATATATATTAAAAAAAATAAAAAGAAGGGGATATTTTCGTTTTGGCAGTAAGTTTGAAAAACAGTTCTCTGTTTAACTTCTTTTATTACTCTTGCATCGTTGCACATCATACATCATGGTTAATTGCCTTCAACTGCTGCTCACCATCACAACCGCTAGACAGTTTTTTACTAGGAGGCAAATTCATGGGACGATGGAATTATAGGAGGCAAGCAAGACTCAATAGATCTTTTTTTGCATTGATTTTAATCCATCGCCATTACCCAACACCGTTACCATCATAGAAAGCATTTCCATTCACCTTCACCGACTTCCTTCTTCAACATCCAACACATTCATCCATTCCAATCACAAAATATCCATCACATATTCATTAAGATCCAACTCGTTACTATCATAAATAGATTCATTCAATATTCACACAAAATTCATCAAATTGTCAGGTATTGGTGATGTTTTCAATGGATAGCAACATTGTTGTGGGTGATGATGGAGGAAGAGGAATCGTAATTGGATGCTAAAGTCAGCGTTGCCATTAATGGTGAAGAAATTTGGAGAAGAAATACTTTGGTTTCAGTCATGGAGGAAGAGGGATGGAACCTCCACGCAACAGGGACAATGGCGAGCAGCGTCTATGTCGGCATAGGCAACTTGTTGAGCGTGGCCACCGTTGCCGCTGGCGGCCTTCCGCTAGCATAGGTTGCGGTTTTGTTGGTGACTGCGCATGGTAGTGGTGTTTTGCGGAAAGGAAGATGTCTCCCTCGTGCGTGTAAGAAAAATGTCAATGATGGTGGCCTAAATAGGTATCGAGCGGTGGCAAACGCTGCCGTTGATGGTGGCGCGACGGTGGTGGCCGACGCCGTTGTTGGCCGCGTCGCCGCCGATGGTCTAGGTCGCGACTTGGGGCGGCAATGGTGTTTTGCGGAAAGGAAGAAGATGAAGCAAGGGTTAAGTCTCATGTTAATTAACTTTTGTTGTGCGTTTTGTTAATTGGGACAAATTTAAATTTTTTCTTCATGCACCACCATAATTAATTGACGCACCTCTGTTTTTTAAAGTTAGCAGATTCATTTCTTCATGCACCACCATAATTAATTCGTGCACCCCTATTCTGTAAGGTTGGCAGATTCATTTCTTCACGCATCTCCATAATTTAAGTTGCGTACCCCCACTTTTAATTTGGATTCTGTTTATTTTTACTTCATGCACTCTCCAATGTAATAATTCCACATCCCGTGCATTTAGTTTTATTTTACTTTATATATCTTTTTTTTACTAAACATACACTCCACTCTTTTAATTTCCTTATTTTAGGCCAGGATGTGTTTACTTTATGCACCACACATTTTCTCTTTATACACTTCATTCTCCTGTAAATATCACATTTTCTCTTTATGCACTTTCATTTTCTATTTCCAATTTTACCTTTTTATTTTATTAAATATCATATTTCAATCATTTCATTTTCAAAAAATAATAAAAAATATTTTAAATTGAAATAAAAATTAAAATAATTTTCAAAATTGATAAAAATAAGAATAAATAAAATTTAAAATTATTTTCTTTATTTTATCTTTTAATGTCTAATCGACCGTTCGCGTCGCACGACACTTCTTTTTAAATACAAGAATTATAAAATATAGTTTTGGTATCTAATCAACCGCTCGCGTCGCACGATACTTCTTTTTAAATAAAAATTATAAAAATTGTTTTTTGTGTCTAATCGACCGTTCGCGTCGCACGACAATCCTTTTCAAAATATAAAAATCATAAAATTGTTTTGGTGTCTAATTGACTGCTCGCGTCGCACGACACTCATTTTCAAAATATAAAAAATTATAAAAATATTTTGGTGTCTAATCGACCGCTCACGTCACAAGACACTCCCTTTCATAAATACAAAGTATAAAAAATGATTTTTTGTGTCAACCCGGCCGCACACGTCAAATGACACTTATTTTCAAAAATGTCAAAAGATAACTTTAAAAATTAAATATTCTAATCAAGTTTTATCAAGAACTACGTGATCCTTGATTCTTCATTGTGAATGGAGATACGTAAGAGCAGGGCAAGTCCTTGTCAGGTTCACTTCCCAAAAATCAAAAGGTTTTCCAAATCATTTTCAAATAATTTTATAAAGAACTACGTAATCCTGATTTCTCATTTTTTAATGAGAATACGTAGGACCAAGGTTAATCCTTGTCGAGTCCTTTTTAATCAAAAAATAACATTTTTGTTCAATATTTTCATATTTATGGGAAAAATAAATATTTAAAATAAACACATCTCTTTTGCAAATTTAATTAAAGGTACTGCCTTTAGGCGGACGCTGTAGGGTGCTAATACCTTCCGTATGCGTAACCGACTCCCAGATCCTAAATTTGGTTTTCGTAGACTTTATTTTATTTTTATGGTTTTCCATAGTTTTCCAGAATAAACTATGGTGGCGACTTCTAATCTCTTTTTCCAAATGAATTTATTTTTAGTTCGTCGTCCTGTCGCGATTTAGGTTGCGACACATGTGCTTCAAGAGGCATTTATTTACCTCATATAATGGTAAAAATGTGATGCACTTATTTTGAAAAGACCATGCATGATATGCATATAAATGACATAATGAAATGCATGTGTGTGCCCCAAGAGGCGCTTATTCACATGAGATGTGATGTATGATATCATAAATCTTATGTGTAAGACCCGAGAAATTTAAATAATTAAATAAATAATTATGTAATAAATGAGGGTATTGGGAGCCTTTATGGCATTTAATACAGGCTTTTATGATGTGAAATAGTACTAGCTCAAGTGGTTGAGAGTACTTGGTCATGTGAGAGGACTTAGGTTTGAGTCTTATGTATGTCATTTGTATGCTATTTTAATTGTTTATTATTTTAATAATAAATGTTTTAACATGATGAGTGATAATACAATCCTAGAATTATAAGAACTATCATGAAACAAGGATTGGTTGAATTGGTTGTACACTTGAATTGTTATTATGTGGTCATGTGTTCAAACCTTGTTGAGCATGAATTTAACTTTCTTTTTGCCAAAATTCTTTTTAGCATGAATGTGAAGGGTAGAAACCTTAGTCGTCTAGAGAACACATTTTAATGGTAGGTGAGTGGAAGTAAGGAGAGGAAAAGGACTTGTAGTCATACACTAACTTTGTGTACTGAAAAAGAGAGTTACAAGTGGTTCTAGAAGCCTATTGATGTGTGGAAAAGGGGAAGGAGACGAGAAGTGGGTTTTACTATCATCAAGGTTTACAATAGTGGATATTGGAAGCACAAAATCCAAGTTAGGGAAGTTGTACCTCTCGTTTTTTTCTCGTGTTTTCTGGAATTGGGTTGAGTTTTTGGAAATTTTCCAGAAACCGCCTGGCAGACCTTTTAAGGCGCCATGCAACACATACCTTTTGATATGCATTTATGGGTTCCTGATGGAAACCACCTTGCGGTGATGAACTGCCGCCAGGCGATGCATGAATGTGTGGAATAGGGTTTTTTCGTGAAAAGACGTTGTTTCTCGTGTTCCTCGCGAAGCAGGGACCGCCAGGCGGTGGTTTCCTACGACTAGGCGCTAGGTCTCTGGTGTATTTTTCCTGGGCGGCAAGATCTAGTCATTGGGCGACTACATTTTTCTAGTCTGCGCAGTTTTTGTAAAATTACATTTTCGGGTTCGTTAACCGTCTGATTTAGATGAAATGTTGACAAGTGATTCCTAACATGTTGTTCTTTACTTTGAACGATGGAGATTTGAATTGGATGTGTGTAGCTAGAGATATATGTTACTGATGATTGGTAGTTTGAATTCCTTAAGAGTATAATTAGCAATGAATACTTATGTGTGCTTAAGTGTTTGTATGACCTCGATTGGTGAATGTATATATAGAGTATGTTTCGGCAGTACTTGCTTAGCCATGTTGAATATATAAATCTACATATGTTAGCTCAAATGTATGATTTTATAAGTGTGTAAAAAAGGCCGCTATTGATGATATTACTATGACCGAGTGTTGCATGATCATGATGGGTTTTGGGAAAGTATGAGAATATTATAATCATGCTTTAAATGTAATGGGATTGTGGGGGTATGCGGAATAAGTACATAGATTTTATTGCGTCATATGTGGTGTATGAGTTATGTGCTTGTTGTCTTATTATTTCATAATTTCATAGGAGCATGGTTTACTCTTGGGTTCAAATTGAATGTTGGCTTTGATTTAAGATGTGAGTATATATCAATTATAAAAGAGATGAATGTGTGCTTATACTTGAAATATGCATATGTGTTGTGATGTTGTAATTTGGAGTATATGAATGTGTATTTTGATTTCTGGATGTTTGAGAATTGAATGGGTGAATGCTAGGATTTGAATTAGAGTACCTAAAACCAGTAGTATCACATTACTGGTGTAGCGTGGGGCGATGCAGAGGGCGATGCAGAGTGGACCGTCAAGCGATAATAGGAAACAGGGAAGTCTTGTGAGTTGTGGTGCTCGACGGTGATGTGGAACTGCTAGGCGGTCTACACTGCCATTTCACCTGGCAGCGCTTAGGTTGCGCTAGGTGATGGTGCAGTGGCAGTGTGCGTTCGTGATACGTTTTGCATGGCTTGTTGTGTTGGTCCTGGTCTGGGATATTATCATGAGCGAGTAGGTACATGATTGGTGATGAACATGTGATAATATGAACGGGGAGGTTCATATTATGATGCTCTCGTGTGAGGATACGAGCGAGGAAGTTCGTATGTTTCATGCTCACACTTGAGGGTTGCTGCGAGCGGGAAAGTTCATAGTTGTTGGATCACATGTGTTCGACTACGGGCGGGGAGGTCTGTAGAGTTGGACTACGAGTGGGGAGGTTCGTAGAGTTGGACCACGAGCGGGCAGGTTCGTGGAAGTATTGGAATCCCTAAGACTAGCTCAGGTATGTACCTTGCATAATTTCGTTTTGATGTTGTGATGTAAGACTTGGATCAAGAGATGTTGTGCAATGAGCGAGTAGGTTCATGGATGGTGGTGAACACGTGATGATATGAGCGAGGAGGTTCATATCTTGATACTCTCTTGTGAGGATACGAGCGGGGAGGTTCGTATGTTCCATGCTCACACTTGAGAGATGCTGCGAACAGGTTCGTAGCTGGTGGATGACGTGTGTTGGACTACGGGCGGGGAGGTGCGTAGAGTTGGACTACGAGCGAGGAGGTTCGTAAAGGCAGGACCACGAGTAGGCAGGTTCGTGGAAGCATCATATATCCTGAGTCCATGGTCAATTATTTGCATGACTTGCAGGTTGAAAAACCTTGGGGTAATAAGGTCTTGGCCATGAATTATCTAGAATAAAATAGTTAGGTGTATCTTGATTTTATTAACTTACTAGTATGAGACCCGTGCGTACACACGGGCCTTTTATTGTGTTTTTGTTATTGCTGTTGTGTGTATTTTGTATTTTAGATATGTTAACTGTTTACCCTATCTGCTTGTGTTTGGCGATGATTGTGTATTGTGTTACACAAGAGCAAATGATGTTGCAGGTGGTATTGGTAAAGCATAGAGTCAGAGCGGGGCTAGACTGGGGAAAAAGCTTTATCAAAGTTTTTATTATTTATGATTTTGAAAAATTTTGTAAACATTTATGTTATAGACTTTTATATATTGATTCGAGTTTTATATAGTATGGATTTTAGACCATATTCCGATGAAATAAATGTTTTAATTTTCTCGTGTTTTGGGAAAAGGTAGTATAATAAATGATGTTTAATTATTATTTCTATTTTATTTATTTAAATTCGTAATATCCGTTCGAGATGTTACATTATGCATGATATGCCATGGAAATAATGAGATGCATAATTGTGCGCCAATACACTTATTCACATGATACGAGAATGAAAATGTGATGCATTTATTTTGAAAACATCATGCATAATATGTAATTAAAGAACATAATAAAATGAATTTATGTGTCTCAAAAGGCTCTTATTCACATGAGATGTAATGCTGACATTAGAAATGTTATGCAAGATATGCCGCAAAGATAATGAGATGCATGATTACACCTCAATAGGAACTTATTCACATTATATGAGGATGAAAATGTGATGCACTTATTTTGAAAACAACATCCATGATATGCAATTAAATGACATAATAAATGAATGTCTCCACCATAAGAGGTGCGTATACAATTGAGATGCAATGTATGACATTAGAAATGTTATTCATGGTACATCATTGAGATAATAGGATGTGCGATTCTGCCTCAATAGGCATTTATTCACATGATAGTATGTACACGAGAAGGTAAAGAGTAAAGGATGCAAGCAATCTCCCTTTGTGCCTTAACATATTTTTGGCGCTTAAAGTTGTAAGAAAAAGCACATGCACTTACCAGGATGGTTCCCTAATTACTAAAGATCAAATTCACTAGAGTTATGACCCTCTTCATTGTGATTCCACAACAATTAAGTAATCAACTCGGTGTGGAAGCACAAATGAAGAGAACAAACTCTAGTTTGGGTTTCTCACAATGACCATTTGCGAAGTACATCCACTATGGCACTGCTTACAATCCCCTGTAATTCTAACCTACTCATACCTGGGTATAGGGCCCCACTCATGTCATGCATAAAATGTGTGTGTGTGTGTGTGTGTTAAGGGAAAAGGTGATGCATATTCAAAACTCCCACCTACAAAACAACCAAAAAAACTCAAGCATATATAAACACGTCTTCTACCCTAAGGTTCAATATATAGCAAAACAATTATTCCAAACATCAAAATAAATAAGAATATACATAGATAATCATTCCAAACATCAAAAGAGATAAGGACATACATACACGAATAGAAATGGGAAAGAAAACATAAAGAAAAACTGCATCAATTTGCATACATAATTAAAGAAGCTTGACTCTCTAATGATCCCCAGTCGAGTCGCCATTTATCACAACCGAAATTGCGATGAGACAACTAACCAAAATTGTTAAAGAAGCAGCTTAAAAATATAGATTTGGAGTTGCCACAATGTTTATTGTGGAAAAACTATGGAAAACCTTAAGATAAGACAAGGTCTAGGAAAATTAGATTTTGGGTCCGAAAGTCAATTACGATTAGGGAAGGTATTAGCATCCTAGAGCGCTTGCACGAAGGTGGTACCTTTAATTAAATGTGAGAAATTGATATGTATTTTAAAATGTTCAATTTTCCCGAAAATATAATAAGAGAATAATACTCAAAATAAATAAAAAAATATTTTTTAGCTTTTGGAGCCTAATGAGTATTGACCTTACTTCTACGCATTCTCTTCCAAAATGAGAAATCATGGTTACGTAATTCTTTGTAAAAAGTCTATTTTGAAAATAATTTGATTTTTGAAAGTGAACCCGACAAGGATCGACCTTTCTCCTTTCTATCTCTATTCAAAATAGAGAATCAAAGATCACGTAATTTTTATAAAAACTATTTGACACAATTTTGATTTTTTTTGGAAAGTGAACCTGACAAGGACTAATTTTTCTCCTAGGTATCTCCATTCACAATGCAAAACCAGGGATTACTTAGTTCTTAATGAGAAACCTGTTTGTTTAATAGTTTTAATATTTTCAATATTTTAAAGGTTAAATTATGTTTTTGATCCCCATTTTCGTTTGAAAAAATCGATTTGGTCCCTCTATTTTTAGAAGTCTCAATTAGGTCTCATTTTCAAAAAATGGTATCAATCATGCCCTATCAGTTAGATTGGGTTAAACGGCGTTAATGGAACAATGACTAGGCACAATTATGTCTTCTTAAACAGTGACTAGGAAAATAAAACTCAGAAATAATATTTTAGAACTATCTTCATCTTTTTCATTTTTTTAGGGTTTTAGTCCAAAAGTTTCTTCTTGCAATTATTGGCCATTACATCACTTAGAGCAAAATTAGTCGTCTTCCTAATACGAGGTAGAAACTAGTGCTCCACACGAGCCATCAATCACTTTATTTCTTCCACCAATGTTTTCTCTTAGTCCCTTTCAACCCTCAAGGACTTGTGGAAGAATGTTGATACCAAAATCATTAATATCAAAGTTGACATTCTATTATTTTACTGTGAATTTCTCCTTTTGGGTATCTTGTGTTTAATATCTAGTTCTTTTGGGTGGTAGATGAATAAAGCTTGCACTGGTTTGGAGAAAGCGAAATATCGGGTCTTTAAAGAAGAAGATTCATGGTTGAGTTTTGCTTTGTTGTTTAATAATGGTTGGTGGCTAGTGTTGATTTCGAGCTTTTCGCAGGTTGGAGTTGTGACCTTTGTCGTAGGTTCAATCTTATATGAGTCTTTAATCCCCATTTCCCTTAAAATAGGAAACCCCAATTTCACAGAATACCAATTGTATGTTCTTAACAAAAACCCTAAATTGTAATATACATTTAATTATAAAAAATAACCCATCTTAGTAATTTTTTTTGAATTGTATTTGCCTAGTCACTGTTTAGGAAGACATAATCATGCCTACTCATTGTTCCCTTAACCCCGTTTAACCCAATTTAACAAAAAAGGCATGATTGATATTATTTTTCGAAAATAGGGACCTAATTGAGACTTATAAAAATAAAGGGACCAAAACGATATTTTTGAATGAAAATGGAGACCAAAGGGATAATTTAACCTTTTTTAAAATTATTTTTATATTTTTGGTATTTTTTTAGTTACTTGAAAATAGGTGTCACAGACACAAGCGATCGAACAGACACCAAAAAGTGAATGAGAAAACTATTTTTGGTATTTTTTAATTACTTGAAAATGGATATTATGTGGCACAATTAGTTTGACAGACACCAAAAAATGTAAAATGAAATTATTTTTGCACTTTTTAGAAATTAAAATTAAAATAGACCCAAAAGGTAGGTGTGGAATGAAACCTAGTGATGCAGGGAGTCAGAAATGTGTTTGGTGGCCAAACCATAATTTCATCTTCTCAATGTGTCTCCACTTCCATCAAGAGGTTTCTTCTTCTTTACTCGCCTACACAAGTCTAGGGATACCACATCCGCTCACCATCGCATCTACCTCCGTAGCCAAGCTCGTCAGCACGACGCTGGCCAACACCGAAGTCGTAGTTGGCGATGTCAAACATCACCTATCTTGCTTTATTGAACGTGAGACACTCTAGTACTCTCTGCTATCATTTGTGTGATCACCACGCCAAGGCCTTCTTCTTCCTCAAACAAGGGTTTCTCCTTCAATGCCCATTTTAACTCAATTTTAGTGTCGCGCTTAGAGTAACAAAACCAAAATCCCCCTAATGAAGTATAGGGAAACCTGGGTATCAAATTCAAGAAATTATGCGTGTTGATCCTAGCTTGTATAATTTAATTCTTGCAAAAATTAAAATAAAAGGAAACAAAGCGGGAAAATAAATTAAAATAAGGAAGAAAAAATGTATAATTTTATTCAATTGAAACTAACCTAAATGCATGAATGCAATTATGCCATGAATGCAATGGATGAGACTTACTGGAGTTAAAAAGCTAGCTTTAAATGGATTGAGAGATGGACCAAGACGAGTGAAGCATCTGAGTGCATAATCAGAAAATGATGCAATACACACGTGAAATGATTATAAGTCATGAACAATGCTAAAGCCTAGTTTGAATTGAGCTGGAAATGGGAAAGAATGCATGCCCCTTGTTTGAAACACTTAACCAAGTTGTGATGGCAATGATTTAATACCTAATAGCAAACAAATTGTTGACCAAATTCACATCAAAGTGAATTGAATCAACACATAACTATACAACTTGAATGCTAAAAATGTAAATGCTTATGCACAATCATTAAGAATTAGAATACATTTAGGAATTAGGAATACTCATGCTGTTTGGTGAAAGTAATAATGAAACAAAATGGTTGCAGTAAATAGACCATGAGCACAACATTTTGACAACAAACCAGGATGCGTATATGATATTATGAAGGATACAAAGTGCTTCCATAGAATTTGCACGCAATGCTTAAAATCCTAATTTTAGCCTTAAATCAGTTGAACTCATGAATACAGAAAGTAATGTAATAAAGTATGAAGATGGATGACTAGATTCATGATATACTAAAATAAAGGTTATGAATGATGCAACCAAATTAAGACACGGCAGAAAAAACCAAGACAAGGCCAACTATGTTTCCCAAAACTGCCACTGAAGTTGATGTGCTAGTAACACTAAAAGAAGCAACTATTTGATTGGTATGAATGAAATGAACCAATTTAGCATATGCAACAAGTGGGTCTATGCTAAGTAGCCAAATTAAATGCTAACTCTAGACAGAACTTGAGATTCTGATGACAATAGCACACCAACTCAGGTCATTTTCAGGTGTAGTAAATATGGTATGAACCATTGGTGGAGATGCAAATGCAATAATTAAATATGCATGAAAACTAGCAAATTAAAGTAATATGCAGCCACAAGATATTGAAAATTAAACGGAATGTATATGCAAAACATGAAAACATAATGGAATGGATGAATTTCACACACGACCAGGTTTTATCAATGAAACTAAAATGGACTCCAAGTAACACACCACAAAATCTGGAAAAGCACAAATTAAAGACAACATATTCAAGGAAAAAAATTCTAGAAATTAAAACTCAGAAAGGAAAACTCCAAGAATGCATAATGAACACAAATCTAAGAATAGATGCAGTGAACGAACAAGGATTCATCTACACTCGAGAAGAGATCCTGATAAATATTGTTCACTTTGGGGTCACGTGATTTCCAGGAGGAAACCTAACTATGTGCGAATATTGAATCCAAGCTCAAATCACTGACTAAAGATTACAAAATTGAAATGAAGACTAGAAAACACTAAAGGAAATTTAAAATGTTGTAGAATTTGAAGACAAAAAACATAAAACGCAAGTGAATAAAAAACAAGCAAAAAGCACAAGCTGAAATTCAGAAAACTGTGAATAGAAACTGAATTGAGAAGGAAATATTGTATTCATTTTAAATCAGAGAAGTGTTAGATAAGATCAAGAAAGTGCTAGAAATTAAAATGGTGAAAGAAATCTCACTCAACCCAATCCTGGCCACTTTGTGCTCGTGATGGAACAAATGAAAGTACCCAAGACATTGGAGGAAACCTAATCTTTGAAGGCCGCTTTATGCTCATCAAAGAAGAGGAAACCCCCTTACAATTCACTCTCTCTCCCTCTCACACCAAAAACACTCAAAGAATACTGAACCCTAGTCTCTTAGAATTTTCTCTACTCGCACAATTAGGGCTCCCCCAAAAAACACCTATTTGCTTGCCTTAAAAACTGCTTCGAGAAAAATTAGAAAAGACGTGAAAAACCTAACCCATTTCTCGAACCAGAATCCTCGTTCTTGAACCAGAATCGCAACAATGAGAACCCCTTTATGATGCCCTTGATTTCGCTTTGACCCTCTCACGTTTGTCCATCTCTCCAATCAGCCCCCATCCATATCGAACCAACCTTTACCTGATCCTCATGATCTCATGCCTTCATCATCATCATAAAGGTCAACAGCACTTGTAGCGTTCATGTTTTGGGGTTTTTGCATTTTAATGAAGCTTTGCATTTTGACCATCCTATCTTTGATTGACCAAGGGCATCCTTGCAATTAAGAAAAATATGAACTGAGGGTTAGAAAACAATTCAACAAAGATAAAGGGTTTTACTAGCAAACTAATTTTATTAAAAAGGAAGTCTTAGAAAGAACAAAATTAAATGCATTAAAACGATTAAAACTAACCTATTTATCACAATTTTATGAAAACTAAATTTCTCTAGGCAATTAAAAAAAACTAGTTAATTCAAAACAAGCTAATATTTATTTAAACTAAAAGAAAGTTTTAGAAAGGAAAAATAACAAAAAATGGAATGTTAAAACCCCACCCGAGAGTTTTGTCTCTCACAAGATTACTTTCATGAGCTTCTTCCACCAACAATATCCACAATTTTGCACCTCTTTGTCGTAGCGTGACCTGGTCTAGTGACACCAAGCGCAGCTTGAATTGTCGTTGGAGTTTCCTGTAACATCCATACTAGTGTTTTGTATTATGTCTAGATATAGTTTGAACATTGAGAAAGAAATTAAGTAGTTTTTAAGAAACATTAAGAATAAGTAAAATAAAAATAATAATAAATGACAACAATAATATATATATATATATATATATATATATATATATATAAAAAAAAAAAAAAAAAAAAAAATAATAAAAAAAAAAAAAAATATATATATATATATATATATATATATATATATATATAATAAAACAGATAAGTTACTAATACATAAATATATAGGTTAAAAAAATAAAAATAAAGCAATCTTCTGATATTAAATCTAAGAGATGAGAAAGGATAAAGAAAAAATAAACAAGTAAAAAGAAGAAGATAAAAATATGGGAACATAAGAATAAGAAGTGATAAGATTGCATTTAATGCATTAAATCATCACTTTGGCACCTAAGTATGTGTGAATGTGATAGGAAAGTGCAAAAGAAATGAGGGAAGAGTGATTACATAAGTAAAAAAGAAAGATATAAGACTTATCTTGTCATTAATGAAGAGAGTCTTTGCATTAATTATATGTCATCATAAGTGAGCACATGGTTTGCGTATAAAAGAATGGAGTGAAAGAGAAAAAGAAAGGAAAAAGAAAGAAGATAAGGAGATAAGAAGGAATAATGTGCATTTAAGGCAAATATGATCATGCAATTAATGCACATGTATGAATCCTTGCACTTTGGCTTATAAATATAGGTGAAATGGGGAGAGAATGTGGAAAAGAGATAAAAGTTACATGAGAAAGAAAGAAGAAAAGAAGAGAAAGAAATAGAGAAAATATAGAGAGAAAGAGTGAGAAAGTTTGGAATAAAAGATTCGAAGAGATCCTAGTCCTCTTAAAATATGCTAGTGTGCCCTTCAATCAATAAGGTAAGGGGTGAGGTTAAGCTCTTTTGATATTAATCTTGATAAGTTCATGGATTTTATATAATCTTTTATTTATTTTGAATCATATACTGTTTATTTACGTCCATTTAACTTATTTTCATTTATTATCCTCTATATTTATTTATATTTATATTTTTTATTTATCTCTAGTTAAGTATTGGTCCTGCTCAATTATTTCTCTTAATTTATCTCCAGTTACGCACTGATCCTGTTTATTTATTTCATTTAATTTATCTCCAATTACACACTAGTCTTATTTACGTATTCCATTTCATTTGTTTTCAGTTACGCACCGGTCCTATTTATTTATTTCATTTCATTTATCTCCAATTACGCACTGGTTCTATTTATCTACTTAATTCATCTCAAGTTATGTACTGATCCTGTATAACTATTTTATTTAATTTATCTCGAGTTGTGCACCGATCCTGTTTATTTATTTTAGTAATTTATCTTCAGTTACGTACTGGTCCTATTTATTCATTCCATTTCATTTATCTCCAGTTTTTGCACGGGTCCTTATATTAATTTATAATTTATTTTATTTTATAACATTATAATCTGCTTATAGTTACTTATTTAAAGTTCTTGGTTTATCATTATTTTATAGTTTGAAAAATATAAAAGTAAAGTAAAAGTAAATATTATTTTATTCAGTAAGTTTGATTAAAGAAATTTACCTATATTTTTTATTGTTATTTTATATTCTGTGTATGGTATATATATTATTGATCAAGAATGACATAACTTGATAGTCATCACAATTTATGATCTTTGAATACGTCCAAGAGTATGTCATAGTGTTTGTATTTTGGAAGTCACAGTTTGATACACTACGGGATAAAAGACAAGGACCATGGTGGGGTCAAAGGATAAGTGAGTATCTAGATAGTTCAAAATAACGCCCTAAAGTAGGATATTCATATGGCAAATTTGGGACTATTCGATACCTGCTCGGCATTGCCAAGCTTAGGTTTTGTGTGTGTGTGTGTGTGTGTGATGTTCATACTGGATCATCAAAAATGGAATATGGATCCATATGTCTGATAAGATGAGATTGAGTCTTGTGGTTGCAAGTCAAATTCTAGGCCCCTAGTGTCTGTATTGTTTGTTGTGTTTATTAAGATGACTATTTAAGGCTTACATAAACCTCACTCATTTCTCATTTTTCTTTCAGATGTACCTTTAAGAGATATTAAAAATATAAATCTTTCATTCTGATGTAGAACTCTTAATATTATACATAATATATATTTTTGTAATATTTCATGAATAATTATAGAGACGCAAACTATTGACATATATATATATATATATGTATATGTATATATATATATATATATATATATATATATATATGTATATGTATGTATATGTATATGTATATATATATATATATATATATATATATATATATATATATATATATGAAGTTATGTTATTAGTGTTCTCTCAAGGAAAATCTTATTGTTCAAAAAAAAATATTATTTCATCTTTTATCAAATAATAATTATTTACATAATACTCAGGGAGTCACATTTCCCGTGCTCCAAAACCCATGGAGTTTTCTTCTTGATATCAACAAATTAATGAATAGTATACGCACAACATCGTGATTCTTCGAGTTTGGTTGTAGCTTGGCCATCATACCAGCCACCGTGTTGGAAAATGAAGAAGAAAGGGTGGGTGTTGGAAGATGAGGGTGAAAATAAAAAGGGGGAATGGTTAGAGATTGAAGATAATGAAAATGGAAAGTGGTTACTATTGATCGGTTGAAATGTGATGAAGGTTTTGCATGTTGGTTCTAGATATTTGTTATAGATTGAAGGTATGATAGGCGGGAAGAGTGGTGGCGAATGTGTTGATTGTGCCAGTGTGAATTTTTTCATAATGTGTTTATGGAGAGTTGAATTGTATGCAGGAAAGAGGATGGAAAACACACGGGTTTTGTGATGGTATGTTAGGTTTTTTGTAGGGGTGAGCAAAAAATCTAATTTTCTTGATCTGATCCAGTTTTGCTCTGATCCAATCCATTTAAGATCTTTTTCATTAACGGCATTAGTCAACTTCGTCTGAAAGGGAACTAATTGAAGCATTTTTTTCAAAAGTTGGGATGCAATTGACATTTTTCTAAAAGCGGGTACCAGATTAACACACCTCTACCAAAGTGGGTACCATACGAGCAATTAAACCTATATATTTTATGGATTGCATGTCCATTCTCCAAATCCATATTTTCAAACATGGATAATCCAAAAAATCCAATCTAAATTTTTAGTTGGGTTAGGCTGAAGGTCGAGATGGACTAGCCTAAATTTGGTCGTATTCGGCGAAGTCGACTCTGTACAAAATTTGGTTATATTCTGCCTAGTTGGCTACGGCCGAAATGATATCAAATTCAGTCAAGTCGGTCACGAATAAAATTTGGCAAAGTCGGCCACGATGAAAATTTGGTTGACTTGGCCCTATCCAAATTTGGAAGTCTTCAACTGAGTTGGTCCTAAACAAAATTTCACCATTTTGTTCGAGCCAATAGCGACCAAAATTTGATTGAATTCAGTCAAAAACTTGATGACTGTTTCTCAACAACCATTTCCCAGCAAGTGTACTGGTACATAGTTGTATCAACAAGTGTCATATCCACAAGGATTTAGTAAGTATATTGGTAGTTTGATTTTTGGGTTTTTGGTTAATATAAAGTGTGAGTAAATAAAAATAGTAGTAATTAGATAGATTGAGTGTGGAGTAGGGGTTATGAATTGATTTCTTCTCATCTTCTACTACACCACTACCTTATTGTTTACTTACTTTTCAAATCATTCAATGTCATGGGTGTACTCTTTCTATGTAGATCTAGGTTCATCCCTGATACACTAGAACCTAAAGACTCCAAAACTAGTGTGATTCCTCAACTCCTGGTAGAATGAATCCTTGCTTTAATGTGCAAGACTCTCTCCTCCAACATCCACTCTGGTATGCCATAGAGCATCCAATACATGTATGATGATTTGATTGGACCACAGTTTGAGACTAGTTTCCCATCTCAAAATCCAAACCAGTTAAATAAGATGAGTGATCAAGTCATCATTAAGAATAAATCAAACCACAAATAATTGAATGAAAGCAAAGATAAATACCCAAGAAGTAGAAGTGAATAGAATCAGAATTGATTAAATCAAACCTGGACACGAGGGAGTTCAGCTACTCATAGAATATAACAATGTAATTCCAGTAGCATCTACACATAAGATCTACATTAAAATCATTTTCCTCGTGCCTCACAAACCCTATTCTATCCTACTACTACATTGTGCAGCCTTTACTAAATGCTTGGAATGAAAACCCAAGGTGTTTATTTATAGAAAGTTTTGGGCGATGCTCAGCCAAACTTTTGGCGCTCAGTCGTGCACCGCCTTAAGTGCTAAGCACATTTTCTTGTGGCTCAGCCACGCATACCTTAAGTGTTGAACATATTCTCTTATGGCTCAATCATGCATCGCCTTAAGTGCTAAACACATTCTCCTATGGCTCAGCCATGCACCGTCTTAAGTGTTGAGCACATTCGCTTGTGGCTCAGCCATGCACCACCTTAAGTGTTGAGCACACATCTCGTGGCTCAACCATGCACCAGCTTAAGTGTTGAGCATCATTTTTGTTGTGGCTCAACTTCAAAAGTCATATTCTAGATCCTTGCTTGACCGTCTTACTAGAGCTCAGCCGTGAATTTTGGGGCTCAGCTGCATCATTTTTAATTCATCAATTTCTTGTTTTTCTTCTTTTTAGGGTCCTCCAAGAAAACCTCTAATGATGATTTTGTCATCTCTTCTATCTGTTTGATCAGTCATCTCACCTCTTAAAGAAGAACTTGCTTTTAATCTTTCTTAGCCTTGTTCTTGCTTTTCTTTTTAATTTGTTTAAAGATTAAATTATTTGTAGAGTAAAAAAAAAATTTTTGGAACGTTTCAGACAAGTGGGGATCAGATATAGCAAGAATTCACAACCTTTGCATATTTTTCGCTCATCACCAAAATTGGCGCCCATCATTGAGACCCATAAGGCTTCTTGGAATTGGTTTTTCAGGTGGTGCTCAACTGCATAAGGTGGTGCTCAGCCACAAAGCGAAAACCCAGAATTGTTCTACAACATTCTAGAGGATTCATGACTTCTCCTCTGGAAGATCTCTTTCAGGCAGCCTAAAACACAAGATTTCAAACAAGAAAAAGGGATATGTATCTCTACAACTTACCACTTGCTTAAGGTATGTGTGAAAGCGAAACAAAAAAATGAAAACCAAGACTTTCCAAAATGAAAAAAAAAATGAAACTTTACAACTATACAGACCCAATATTTACTATATATGTACATATTTACAAAAAGAATGGTTAGATCTACCAAATACTTGAACTAAATCCCTGGCAATGACACAAAAAACTTGATGACTGTTTCTCAAAAATCATTACCCAACAAGTATACTGCTACGTAGTTGTATCAACAAGTATCGTATCCACAAGGATTTAGTAAGTATATTGGTAGTTTGGTTTTTGGGTTTTTCGTTGATACAAAGTGCAGGTAAATAGAAATAGTAGTAATTAGATAGATTCAGTGGAGTAGGGTTATGAATTGATTTCATCTCATCTTCTTCTACTACACCACTACCTTCTTGTTTACTTACTTTGCAAATCATTCAATGTCCTGAGAGTACTTTTTCTATGTAAATCTAGGTACATCCTTGATACACTAGAACCTAAAGACTCCAAACCTTGCTTTAATATTCAAGACTCTCTCCTCCAACACCCACTTTGGTATGCCATAGAGCATCCAGTACATGTATGATGATTTGATTGGAGCACAGTTTGAGACCGGTTTTCCATCTCAAAATCCAAACCAGTTAAATAAGATGAGTGATCAAGTCATCATTAAGCATAAATAAAACCACAAATAATTGAATGAAAGCAAAGATAAATACCCAAGAAGTAGAAGTGAATCGAATCAGAATTTGATTAAATCAAACTTGGACATAAGGGAGTTCAGTTACTCATAGAATATTACAACGCAATTCCAATAGCATGTACACATAAGATCTACACTAAAAGCATCTCTCCCGTGCCTCATAGACCCTATTATATCCTACTACTACATTGTGGAGCCTTTACTAAATGCTTGGAATGAAAACCCAAGGTCTTTATTTATAGAAATTTTTGGATGGTGCTTATCCCAACTTTTGGCACTCAGTCGTGCACCGCCTTAAGGGCTAAGCACATTTTCTTGTGGCTCAGTCATGTACCGCCTTAAGTGTTGAGCACATTCTCTTATGACTGAGCCATGCACCGCCTAAATTGTTGAGCACATTCTTTTGTGGCTCAGCCATGCACCGTCCTAAGTGTTGAGGACATATCTCGTGGCTCAACCATGCACCGCTTTAAGTATTGAGCATCATTTTGTTGTGGCTCAACTCCAAAATTCATATTCTGGATACTTCCTTGACCGCCTTACTGGAGCTTAGTCGTGAATTTTGAGGCTCAGCTGCATTAGTTTTAATTCTTCAAGAAATTGTTGCAAAATCGTCAAAAATTCATCAATTTCTTATTTTTTTCTTCTTTTTTTTAGTACCTCATTATGTAATTATAAGCTAAAGTGGGTTGTTTACTTACAAAATATGATCAATTAAAGCATGATAAGTGTCAAATATTATATGGAAATTTTACGTATTCTAGACACATATCATCGGTCTCAACAAAAATTTTTGTCAAGTCAACCCTAACCCAAATTTGGTCATATTAAGCCGAATCAGCTTTGGAAGAAATTTGGTCATTTCAGCCGAGTCAGTCGTGACCTATATTTGGCCGTATTCAGTTGAGTTGGCCCCAACCGAAATTTGGCTTAGTAGGCCATGACCCAAATTTAGCTGTATTTGACCGAGACAGCCTTAGACAAAATTTAGTTATATTTAGCCGAACCGATCGTGTTTGAAATTTGGCCATATTTAGCCGAGTCGACCCTTACTAAGGAACTCAGTCGAGTCAACCCTAACCAAAATTTAGCCGAGTAAGCCTTGGCCCAAATTTGGGCATGTTTGCACAGACAACTCCTGACAAAATTTGACCATATTTGACTAAGTCAATTGTGACCAAATTTTAGTTGTATTCATCCTAACCTGTTCCGTCCAAAATTCAGTAAAATCCAGTCGAGTCGGCCACGACATAAGTTTGGTTGAGTTGTCCCTGATCAAAATTTGGTAGTATTCAGTAGAGTCCCTAGCCGAAATTCTCCCGAATTTAATCGAATCGGTTGCAACAAAAAATTGGCTGAGTAGGCCCTTACCCAAGTTTGCCCATATTTGCCTGATTCGGCTCTAGCCAAAATTTGGTCGTATTAGGCTAAGTCAGTCCCGAACGAAATTTAGTGAATCCAATCAAGTCAATCCCAACCAAAGTTTTGTCGAGTCGTCCCTAGCCTAAATTTGGCTATGTTTGGTCGAGACAACCCCTGACAAAATTTGGTTGTATTCGGTCGAGTCGACCGCGACCAAAATTTAGCTACATTCATCCTAGCCGGCTCAGACCGAAATTTGGTCAAATTAAGTCGTGTCAGCCACGACGTAAATTTGGTTGAGTCGTCCCTGACCGAAATTTAGCAATATTCGGCGGAGTCTGTCTCGACCGAAATTCATCCGAATTTAATCGAGTCGAATGCAGCCAAAATTTGGCTGAGTAGGCCTTCGCCCTAGTTTGGCCATATTAGGCTAGGTCGAGTCCGATCGAAATTCGGTCGAATCCAGTCAAGTCAATCCCATCCACAATTTTTTCAAGTTGGTCTTGGTCCAAATTTGGTCGTATTCGACCATGTCATCCCCGACCAAAATTGGGTCATATGCAACCAAATTTTACCTAGTTTATCTTGACTGGAACTTGGACATATTCGGCCTAGTCGGCCTCCCGATCGAAATTCGGCCGACCCCAACCAAAATTCGGCTAAGTCGCCCACGACCGAAAGTCCTCCAAGTCGGTGTCATGTTGAAATTCGATCAAGTTGGCCCTGACCAAAATTCTGCCAAATTTGATCATGTCGGCTCTAAGGATACAAGTTTTAAAAAATTCAATTTAAATTTCTTTTATAAAAAAATGGATTCTAGATTTTGAATTTGATCCAAATATTTGGATCTAAAATGGATGTAGATTGGATCATTAAAAATCCAATCCATGATCACCCCTAATTTTTTGCATGTTCAGTCTTATGGGACCAAAGAAGGGTGTAGTATGAGTAGCATGTGATGATGATTGAGGGAATGGGTGGTGGAGAACTGTGTGTAATGAAGTTGGCGTATACATGTTATAGTGGAAAAGTGATGAAGAGAAAAAATTTGAAGTTTGGTTGAAGTAAAAGAAAGTAACCATTGTAGAGTAATTTTTTGCCATTGAGTATCACCAAATTTTCTAAACATCTTTCCCTCCCTCTTATGAGATTGGTTATTTTGGATACATTTAATGCATTTCACGCAATATTATTTTATCTTTCTCCATTTAGCCTATATCTCAATATCCAGATGTGTCTCTTAGGTCATGTGCATTTCCTTGAATCGGCTTAAGCTATCATGTTGTACAAAGGTGACAATTTTTATAGAATTAACATTGCTTTGTTTAGGCATTTGGAGAAGAAAGTATCTCTTAACTCTTTGATTGAGAGATTTTTTATGTGTCTTATCATTTTTTTAATGGATCTCTTTATTAGATGGAGAAAATAAATATTCCCTGCAATCATAAAGTATATATATATATATATATATATATATATATATATATATATATATATATATATATATATATGTTAGCACACTTTTTTTGTGTTTTTATCATTTAAGTACTTTTTACTTTATCAAAAGTTATCCAAGATTGTAGAGTGTTCTGTTGTCCATCAAATAAAACACTTGTATCTTACATGATATATTGTTGTTTCTCACACAAAACATGATTATATTTTACATTTGATTGTTTTCGATGCTTAATCAAAATCATAAGGTGTTGGACTTTTTCTCTAACATAGTTATGTCCAATTAATTAGTTCATCCAATAAATTATTTAATAAACATAACAAAAAAAATGTCTAATAAGAATTCCTAATTACATAAACATAAAAATAAATACAAAAATTCTGACATAGATTAAATATAAAATTACATATTCCCTCATTCATTATTTAACTTTAAATATAGTTTTAAGTCTCATTCTTAAACCGTAATCAACTCTCATAAGCATTAACAATGTCATCATGATCTCATTTTTACAATAGTCATTATTACCCTAATTTTGTTGTCATCATCACTATTGTTATAGTCAATATTACTATCATCTATTATCATTATCATTATCATTATCATTATCACTACTATCATCATTATCAAACATTTTATTATTATTTGAACCTTATTCTAATACGCATTAAATATTTTACAAAATTAATGTTTATTTTATGTTTTTATTCTATCATTATATTCTATAAATCTTATCAAATCATAACAATTAAGCAATTCCTTAAATGCTAACCTTGACAAACACAATATTACAATTTTCGGGGCTAAAAAGAAATCAGCCATGCACATATTACATGTAAAATATAATATAAAATGTGCTCAAAGATATCACAATCTCAAAATTGTTATTCTTGACATCACGAACTACATTATTAAACTGTCCATAAATACTATGCAATATGATAGCAAAGCATACATTCCATTATAACGTTCAGGTTCAAGCTCATTTAGTCTTTATAATGGTATAAACTTTATCTTTTAGTCTCTATTATATCATTTTAATAATTTTTATTCTCTTTAGTTCATAAAATTTTAATCTCTTTTAGTTTCTATAGTTTAAATTTATAGACACTAAAAAGGATTAATTTATAACAAAATGATTTTTAAGTATAGAGACTAAAATATAAAGTTTATATCATTATAATACCAAATAAGAAACTGAACCAAATATTTATTAATAGAGTTTTAATTCTTTCTTCAAAAACGGCGAATTAAGTCCAACCATGGGCTCCAAGGGGAAGGGCCCAATCCTCAATGTAATCTGGACTGCTACTAACAGTCCTTCTGGACTGTGAACGAATGCCATTAATTTTTGGGCCTGGACTTCTTGGAATTTGGTAAGCGGTGATTCCTCCACCTGAACTAGACGAGTCGCAGGTGGAGCCTCCCTTAGTTGAGGAGTTCCACTGAGGCCCAGCTGAAACCCGAGGCTTCGATGGGCCTTGAACCCGAACCTTGGCCTTTGCAGACTGAGTTGGGGCCATGTAGCGTCTGTTTGGGCTGGGAGGTATTTGATGATTGTGCCTATTGGAGAGTGGGCTTGAATCAATGGAGTCTGGGTTTATGGGGCTGATGCTTCTAACATTGGTTGGGCCTGGAGTTGCAATCATATCCATTTCTACGGTCTTCTCAGACATGTTATCTGTGGTTGTTGACGTTGTAGAAGCTGGAGTCATGTAAAAGGTCTCACGTGGTCCCATGTTCCTCACATTGTACGGTTGTGATGACATCCAACGCTCCAACCAGTTCCAACCCCATTTTTCCTTTATTCCTATATCATCCTTACCCTTCGACTCAGCCAGCAAATATTGCTTTTGCTGCTCTTGCTGTTAACAAAATGGTTCTCCACAATGTTTACATATTCTTTATTGAACTAAGTTTTTCCCTATTTTTTTAAATATATATTAACTGATAATAACAAATTTTATTACGTAAAACTTATGACTGACATCATATATACATACATTGCAATAACAAACTGTAATGTTTCGAAATATTAATTTTAATTTTCTATTAATGATTCAAAATATTTTATCCTTATTTACTTAAGATGTGTTCAATTCTAAACTATCAGTATATTTTTATTATTTAATTTAAAAGAAAGATGCTTAAAATTATAAAAAGAATTACATATTTAATATGAAAAGGTATAAGATTTAAATGATATAAATTATCCTACAGATATGTATAGATGATTTTTTTTTTCACAAAGATTTAAAAGAAAGTAAGAAATAAAATTAAAACTAACTTTTCCACTATAATTTTTTTAATTTTTGATTATAATTTATAAAAAAAAGTATTTTAATTTATTTTTTTCTGGAAGTTCATTAAAAGAAACACGCATATTATAATTTGCAAAGATACCTGTTGATAGTTGAAAGCGTATGCGAGAGCTCTCTCTCTCTTCATTGCAGCCTCATGTTTCCTGAAATCGTTTTCCTTAATTTTGTAGGTACTTTGACGCCTATTGTCCCAATCATTATTGATGGGTGTCCTTCTCATGGGGCTCATGGGCATGGGTTTGGGCTTGGGCTCTTCGATCTTCTCATACTGTTGTCTTTCGTCGTCGACGTGACTCAATTGGAGTCGGCGAGCTCTTACTCGGGCCTGCACCCTCACCAGTGCTTGCATGCATCGCATCGTCATTTGGGCTTGCTTTCTCACGTTGTGTCCCCTTACCAGTGCTTGCAGCCTCACCAATCCCTTCAGTGCTCGCAGTGCACGTCGAGCCTACGGATGCAATTCATTAATTAATTCAACACCCCATGCTACTATTCACTTCACACAGCAAATTTATTCAACAAAATTTTTCACACAATTAGACATTTTACAAATGCTGATTTTTTATGAATTGGAAGTAAATAATTAAGATTACTATGTATACGGGATAGGTCCCAAGAAGCGATATCCCACTTCTGAATAGATGACAAGAGATTAGTTTGGTAGTCAAAATGATGAGCATTATAAAAACACGCTTAATTAAAAATAAACCAGCCTTAGAACATTGGATGTTTGAGGGATCCACACCAAAAAAGTCTATTAGTAAGTGTATATAAAGAAATGTAAAAAAAATGCTTCACCATCTATCATTAAAATTTTATGTCCAAGTTCAAAACTTCATTCAAACATTTTTTTTAAGCTAAGATGGTAGTCAACTTTATCTAAAATAATGTAAAAGGTTACTTAACCAAGATAGATAAGGATTATAAGTTATTAAAGAAGTTGCATAAAGAAGAAAAAAATAATTAATGTTTCATGTCATATTTATTATTTCTCTACAACAAAGCTCAAAAGACAATAATAGAAAAAAAGAAAAGAAAAAGACATTCTAGTGAATTTAAATCTATTCAACAAGTAAAAAAAAGTTGACAACAATCATATCTTCTCTAGTCTACACAAAGATAGTTGTAAACAAAGAAGGAAAACTATTGAAACTCTGCTGAAATTTTCGTGTCCTAAAGTTTTTCATAAGCATTTTGTGTATTCATATTAACAAACTAATTGAGATAGTTTAATGTAAGCTAAAACCATGATATGTTGATCATTCAAACCTTGTGTGTGTATAAGTCATGAATAATTGTAAAAAAAGAAAATTAGTTAAGCCAAAAGTGTTTTTAGAAAGAATATTTGAACTAGGTAAACTAGGAGTGACAAAGAGCTAAACAAATACTCGTGTTAAGCCAAAAACAATTTATTTTAGTCAAAAGTGAATTAAGAAATTTATGTATATTTCACACCCTGAAGTTGTTAAGTAAAATTTAACTAATTAGTCAAAAGTCAAATATATTTCTTTTCTTTTTTCATCTTTCACGTTATAATTGTTAAACTAACTTAAAAGGAAAAGAAAAAATTGGAGTCAAACTTAATGTTTACAAATAGCTTTGTACACAATAATCAAATATAATTACAAAAACTATCAAAAATTTTAAAACACAGTTTAACTATTTTTTCTTGTGTTATTTGTTATTTCTACACATACAAGTTTAATGTTTGTTGATATTGTCAAAAATAATATTCCTGACAAAATGTAATATAATATCTCCAAAAAAAAAAAGTCTCTTATTTTGAAATACATATGATATTTAAAATATAATTACATGAACATTTTGTATTATATATAACTAGTGAGGAAGAGATAATCTGTAAGATCCAATATTTTCTGTCCTAAATTAAAAGGGCTACCCCATGTGAGTTGGGCCTAAGGGCTAGCCCAAAGGGAAACAAATCCTAAGTCTGTCCTAAACCTCATTCCTCTCACTTTGTTGAAACAGATTTTCCTAACCCCTTTGAGTAGCTGTCACCCTCTCCGATAGGGTTCAGCCTTGGAGCTCCGTCGCACTTGTTCGAGCCAGTTTCGTTCCACCTCGCTAAACCACTCTAAGAGCTATTGCGTTTATTTGTTCCCACCCAAGAACCCAGTTGTTAGCCTTTTTCCAGGTAAGGGAAGCTAGAACCTAATCTTATATTCGTCTTTTTGTTGTTCTTGCTGTTGTGCTACGATTCTATGGTTGATATCATGTTCTCGATGCGTGGAATGCTTTTGTATGTTATTTTTGGCTTGGTATGAATGGTTGTCGCAGGAAAACAGTGGCGATATCTGATAATCTTGCCCAAGCGAGCCTGTCTCGCCCAAGCGAGATGAGCAGAGGCTCGCCCAGACTTTTTACGCAGGGGTCGCTCAGGCGACCAACTTAGTTTTGAGCGAGTGAGTGTCTCGCTCAGGCGAGGGGAGTCTCGCCTAAGCGAGAATACGCAGAGGCCGTTGTTGTGTGTGTGTCGAGCTCTCGCCTAGGCGAAAGGAGCTCGCCTGAGCGAGAGTCCTTCTCGCTTGAGCGAGACCCTCTAGCCTGAGCGAAGAGCTGGGCGAGAATACGCCCTGAGATGGTTCTCCACTGTGTTTGGATGTTTAGCTTGTGCTTGTATGAGTTATTGTATGATGGCTTAATGGGAATGAGTATGCATGATTGGGAGAGGGTTATATGTGTGAATTATGAGTTTGGCATAAGCTTTATATGAATTATACTTGAGAGGTTCAATATATGTATATGTGGTCACAAAGTTGACATGAGCAACAATGGACATGATGGTTAGTAATCCAGTGGCATGGTTTTGGTATGAGGAGAAACACTTTACTCATGGTTGGGAATAACGAGTTGGTATTGATTCAACATATGATAAATGAGGGTTGGTTACGAATGTTGGTAGGAGATTCCTATGCATGATATGTGTACCCGTTACTTGGCTGTTTGTATATGTTTGGCATGTGGTCAGTACGTAATTCCTTGAAGCCTCTAGGTGGGACTTCAGGGTCGTGCTTTAGTGGCCGAGACGTAATTCCATGGCCCCTGTTAGTGGGTGTCCATGGTGGTGTCCCATCTACATAACTTGGTAAGAATTCAAGGTAAGGATTGCATCCTGATACTCTAAGGAGTCAGTTAGTCTCACTTAGAGCGGACTGACTCCTGTGGTGGGAGTAGTAGGAGGCCTGAAATTCCTTAAGGGCTAACCTTGTGTGTGAGGGAATTGATTCATTGTAACACTTGTAACACATAGCTCGGGGGTAAGCAGAGGTATCCACCACAAGCATGATAAAACCATTTTCAACTCTAGCTTACCCTTCTATTATTGTTGTGTGTTTTGTTGTGTGGTACTCTCTTTTGCGATGATCATCAACTTGTTGATGTGAGCAGATGCGAGGAACACCCATTGTCAACAGGAAGGTGATGGTTTCGCTGCTTAGCCTTGGGATTGACTTCTGCTTTTGGGCTTTTCTTTAGGCTATGGCCCATGTACGCTTTGCTCTTTAGTATTCTATTAAATTTCGTTAAGTCCTTGGATTCTTGGTTGTATCTGGCATCATGGTGTGCTTTAGTTTCTCCTAACATTTTTGGATATTGTAAGAAGTAACGTTTATACTTTAAGACTTGTTTCTAAATTTCTATCTGTGTAACATTTCATTTAAATTAAAATTATTATTTAAATGGGGTATTACATAATCTGTTTATAATAATATTTTAAGAAAATAAAATTAATAACGATAGTTTACATAAAAAAAATAGTAGGTAGTCTATAAAACATTAGATTCTTAAAATATGCAAGCGATTTATAGTATATTCTACTAGCGTCTAATTAATATTATTAGGAATGTTAAATGTGGAAAATATTCTTTTTTGTGTGTTACTATATATTATTATGTTTATATATATTTTAAGAGAAAAAAAATATTAATACTGACGATTAAATAAAAGGTAGTTGTTGATTGTACAAAAGTGTAACTGATTTGTAATATGTAGTTTTATTAATGTAATTATTTTTCGGTATTTAAATAATTACTTTTATTTTTTTAATTTTAATATATAAGTAAGATAAAAAAATATGAAATATGTATTGATATAAATTTTCTTGAATAAAGTAAGAGAATATTTTTAACGCATCAGTACATATTACAGATTAATTGAACTTATTCAATTAAAATATTTCTTATACAATAATAAGTAATTGATTAATAGTAAAACTATTTTCAACCAGACCCGATAATAATAAGTAATTGATTAATAGTAAAACTATTTCAATAAATAAGTTATTATTGGTTTGAAAAATTATTTTTTGAATAAATTTGCCAGAATTTTCATAAATAAAATTTAAATAGATTAATTTTTTACTTTTTAACCAAAATAAAATAATAATAATAAGGTAGACTTTTTTATCTAAATAGATAATTTGTTAAAATTTGTAAAAAATCTACTATGTTTTTCGGTTGATTTTAATCTTCCCAAAAACATAATAATGATACATACAAAACAAAATTGTACTACTATAAAGTATCCTATCAATAATACTTTGTTCGAAAGTCTCATTATCCTAACACAATATTTTCATAATAAAATTGTACTAAACTGACATTCCACTTTCATAATATTTTTGAAATTTGTATTTTGAAAAAGAAAATTACACCTTGACACCTTTTCCGATGACAAACTTGTATTATTTATAAAAAAATAAAATATTTTCATAAATTAAAATTAAATCATGAGAAATTAATTTATGACAACATAAATTAATAAGGTTTTTTACTACATATATTTTTAGTTAAATTATTTGTGTGGTCTTTATTTTTATTAAGAGGTGTCAAATTAGTCTTTTATTTCTTTTTGTCTTAATTTAGTTTTATTATTTTAAAATTGATTTAATTTGATTTTAATATTTCACATTAAATTCAAGCAAATCAAAAATTGACAAGTTATTTTCACTTTATCATAATTTTGTGAAAAGACCAAATCGAATAATTAAAAAAAAAACTAAATTGAGAAAAGAAAAACTAGAACACCAATATGATATTTCTTAAAAAAAAATAAAGACTAAAAGAATAATTTAGTCTATATCTTTTTACTATCATAATTCTATAATTAATGAATGTTAAAAACTGAAATAAAGTATAAATTTTTAACATTTAAAATATAAAAAATAAAAATAAAATGTGTATTAATAATAAAAAATGTATATCTATAACCATATATATATATATATATATATATATATATATATAAAAGATTTTCTCTTTTGTGTCTACGTTTCAAAAAATTTCAATTTTACTCTTTAAAAAATATATTTATTAATTTTTTTAAAATTATCTATTATTTTTACAAGTTTTTCATAAAACTGTCTATCTCTACTTCTTCTTTCTGTCTCTATTTATTAACAGTTATTTTCTCATCTTTTAATAAATATAATTTTACTTTATATATAAACTTAATAACATGCATATTTAAAAAATGCCTACACACAGACGCTATGTATCTGTGTTTACACTAGTATAAAATAATAAAAATGAAAAAATATTTTAATTATTTTTACCATTTTAAGATCAAATCTTAAAATAGTGGAATTGTTATAAAAGTTCTAATAAAATCAATTTAAGATCCATTTTTATAAGTTTTCAACATTTTTTTTATTCTTAAAATGTTTATTATTTGGCTTTAGATCTATTACTTGACCAGGTAGGATTGTCAAAAAAAGAGTTTATATTCTAAAGTTAAAAAAGAAAATGGTTAGAGATTGTAGGAGACAGAAAGAAGGTCTTACTAGATAGCCTCTGTAGTTTGATTGAATGAGTATTGCTGCTCTTTCTTCCTTTGAGTGGCGTCCATAACCGGCCAGTCTCACCACTCTTGCAGCTGCTTGAGCAGCCGCCACAGCAGCTTCAGCAGCTGCGGCAGTTGCTGCTGCAACGGCAATGGCGTGGCTTCTATCTTCTGTAAATGGAGTTGAAGTGCCACTCTCTTCATTTGTCACATTATTATCTGGAGAACTCTCTACTGGAAAATGCTCAAAAGACACCACCTCTGCCACTTCATGCTGTAATTTCTGTGTGCTATCTTTCTGAAAATGAAAACCACAAGATTTGTGACCATAAACAACTAAACTCTTGTATGCATCACACAACATCATTCAACAAAAGTACTTTTAACAAATTTTCTTCTATCTTTTTCTTTCTCCTTTTCGCCTTTTTTTCTACATGATTAAAAATCCTGCAATCTAGTCTCTTCACCATACTTCTAGCTGCATTCTCTGTACAAGTTTTTTACTAAATAATTCTGGGCACCAAAATCCCATCTGACTTAACGAGACAAAGACAAGAAATTTCTTACATCAAACATTGAATTGGTGTAATTTCATTTACATTAATTATGAACATAAATTTTCATGCAGAAATTATAGAACAAATTTCCACCGCAAATATAATTTTTTGTACATCTACGGATGTAGTCTTGCAACAAACAAAATAAAGAAATTCATCTGATGAAATGTCATTATCATCATCATCAACCCACTATTCTGCCTTGGTGTTGTTCATAAATGATATACTAAAGAAATTAAAGATCAGAAAATAATAATTTTTGAAAGAATTAATAAGTTTGCGAAAATCATCTTTCGTATTTTACACTCCAAAATAACTATCTATCTACCTACTCCATTGATAGTCCCCCCTGATTATACAGTATTTTTTACCCATTTTCTGTTCTTATAAAAAAAAATAAAACTAGAAGAAAATATCCATACACACTGTTTTCTAATTCAAAGAAAAGAAGTACACATTACAAAAGGACTGAAAGGATTTTGGTGATTTGCAACAGCCTGAGAAAAGCACATAATGAAGTATCATTGTTTTTATGTTTGTTTGGGAGGATGAATAACTTAGAAAGCACACGATGTTAAAGATGAATGATGTGATGGGTTTGGTGGTATGATAACTATGTGGTTCACATACTAACAAATGCATTTGATACATGTTGACTTCGTCGGGGACCATAAATACATATACATAATTACATGCTGTATCAGGTTGATGGTCCCGAAAGCTGAAAAATTGCCAGGCACATCCCGCCATTATTGTGGAGGAGCGCACAAAAAACACAAATTACATTACAGCAAGCAAACCAACTTTTGTTACTCAGCCTTGGATAAGGCTTTGGCCTTTAGTGCGAAAAGCTGAAATTGATTATGATCGTGCCATTCCTTGTGCTGCAGGGCATATAGATATACAGTTTTCTTTTTCTTTGTGGTTTTGGAATTGGGGAAAGTCCATGACTAGTTCAAGAACTTTTAATTAATGACATAATAAGGGATTGGAGTTGATGATTTAAGAGTATATTAAAATGACACATTGCTCACTACCCTGAAGAAGTACCGGTTTACGCTGATGCCTTCACCCTCTAATTGAAATGAAAAAATAAAGAAGGAAAGAGTAATTTTGGAATACAAAATTACAAATGCTAAGAACTCTTTTTTGTCTCGTGAATGATTTGAAATTTTTAAATGTGTAAGAACTTCTAAATCTGAAACTAGGAAAGAAGTGACATATTCTTATTTTGAAATCTGTGGTAACTGTTAACATCTTGATGAATTAGAAAAAGAAATATTTATAAATTATTCTTGTAGACATTCAATAACACTCCAAATAAAGTAAAAATAAGATTAATGGTGTTTTTAGTCCCAAAAATTTCCAAACACAAATGCTCCAAATCTTTAAGGAATAAAGTGAAAAGTTCTGATAACAGAGAACCTGCAAATCATCTACTAAAACAACAGAAGAAGAACACAAGAACAAGACGAGGAGAACGGATTACCTTCTTCTCAGGCTCTGGCAATTCTTTAGAAGATGACTTGAAAACTTTCTTCACGGACGAGAACCAGCTGCTACCTTTTCTCCCCATCTATGAACAAATCTGTTTCTCATGACCATCAATCAGCATCGGCATCATATACATTAGCATTTCATCCATGTGAAAACGTTATAATACATTCAACTATCACTACCACTCAAAAAATCCTTTCTAACGCACGTTAACTACATAAATCTAACAGTACCAAGTTCGGAGCGAGCAATGAAACTAACCTGGCGAAACAATTGCTGTTGCCGTTTTGCATCACTTCACATGTTGTGCCTGACATTTTCGAGATTCATGGTAAATAAATGTTTGGTCAATTAGGGATTGTGGTGGCAGAATTCAGAGAAAAATAATGAGGACGCTGAGAGAGAGAGATAGAGAGAGCGTGTGTGTGATTAGTAACTGTGTGCCCGCGCAACCGTCGTTGGTATTTATCAGAATCACGGATGTGTTGGACTGGGTAAGTAACATGGAACAATAGCAACTACACCACCACCATGTATTATTATTACTATTATTATTTATTTTATAACTATAACTATTAATAATCTTGTTAAATATGTTTTTTATTATTTTATTTCCAGTATCTCTTTAAAATTTTTGAACCAATCCCTTATATCCAAAAAAATAAGTGAATTTAATTTTTTAAATTAAATTTATTCAAATTTATTTAATGTTTTCTCGACTAACATTGAAATAAATGTGTCAAATAGTATAAATAAACTAAAATATTATAATTAAATGTATTTAAAACGTCAAATAAATTTAAAAAAATTAATTTAAAAGTTAAGATTCTTCTAAAGATAAGAATCTATATTGATTCAAAGTTTTTAATAAAAAAATAATTTCAATTTTCACTACAAATCTCGAAGTACCAAACACATATATAATCCTTAATAATCTATTCCATTATTCCATTAATTATACCATTAATTGAATTCTCTTTATAACTGTTTATTTGTATAAATAGTTTCGTATAAGTAATTAATAATCTATAATACCATTAATTCAATTCTCTTTGTAACTGTTTATTTATACATATTGTTTCGTATAAGTAATTATTCTTTTCGTTTTTATCCTTATGAATATAAGTAATTTTATTAATTTTACAATATATAAAAAAATCTCTTAATAAAGATAATTGCACTTTTCCTGACATTGTAATTATGTAATTCTAGTATTCTAACTTTAATCATCAGGCCCTAAGTATAACAAATGTGTGACTTTATCATCGAACATTTTACACCATTGAATTTCAATTAAAAGGAAGACTAAATTGCGTCATTATAACTTTAGTGTCTAAAATCTTATATTTGTAATATTTAAATTACTCAATTGAGATAATTAAAACATAAGGACAGAGTTGCACCGAGAGGTTTGATTAAATTTGGTACGTCCGTGATTTACGAAATTTATTATTGAGTTTGGTTTTCATCATTTTGAACATTGAAATGTTTGTATAATTATTATTTCTACTATTATATATATATATATATATATATATATATATATATATATATATATATATATATATATATATATATATATATATGAACTTAGGTCAGATTATTGGAAATGAATTTTTTTATTGATTATTGAAATTAATAAAATCATTTATTTTTGCACTTTTTTTATCATATAAACAACCATTTAAGAAAAGTCTTAAAACAGCAATTAACAATGTTTGTTAATGACAATCTAATTATTATAAAAAGGAATTCAACTTAAATAATTCTATAAGGAACATGTGTACAGCCTAAATAGTCATCGCGTGAAATAAATTTGCTTAACCTTACAACTAAGAAATTCAAAATACTTTTAGCTAAAAATCTAAGAGTAATTTAGTTAATTAAAATTAGAAAATTTTATTTGAAGAGAAGACGTCATGAACTCAATGATTTTTTTATCAACGTTTGCCAAGATTTCTTTTAAATCAAGCTCAATCATATTTATTTTTTTATCATAAGTTTCTGTAATAATATATAATAATAAACTATTTGTTTTCGAATGAATGTCAATCAATTTTTTTGAATTAAAGTTTGTACTCAAATTTTGTTTACTGTCTACATGGTTGAAATAGTAACTCTTTGTAGTCAATTTTTGTTTGTTGTCTACAAGGTAGAAATGGTAACTATTGTATTTAATATTTTTGTATTTGACAATAATTAAAATGTTTTATCCATATAATAAATCTTAAAATTTAATAAAGTTGAATTATTTTATTCAAATAAAATATTTAAAAATTTAAACATGTAAAACCAAAATTCTTCAAATTTAATATTTAAATAAAGAGTTCTTAGTTTATCAATAGAAGAGTAATGTCACTATTCATATATTATTAAATTTTACCTCCTTGCGACAATATACAAATTTTATATCCATTTCAATTACTAATTAAGGGCAAACAAGTAAGAAATACTGATGAATTTCTTAGATCTAAAAGTAAGAAAAATATTCTTATGAATTTCTCAAATCTGTGTATTTGAATATGGCGTGTGTAATAAAAATTTAAATTTTAAGCTAAAAGTAATTGCTGTTAGGAGAAAAAGAGAGGGATATCATTGCTTAATGTTAGGTTAAGTTTAGGCTTGAAGATTACTGAAAAGCAGTTGTTAAACAATTCTTATCAGTGTGTAGCAAGGACCAATGGAATGTTTCTTTCAGCAATGATTAATAATGGGATAATGCGTCACACTTTGCTTTGCTTATTTCTAGCTAACATACATTAGTTCATTTTTGTTTTTAGTAGATCTTGTTTCCGTTATTTCTTTTTCTTTTTTTTTCTTTCATTTCTTAAATATTTAACTTTGGTCATTTCATGAGTTTGATTTATAGTAATATGATTGATATTTTTATTTTAAATAATTGACTTGAATATTGCAGTAATTATTTTTTTTAATAGCACAGTTTTTTTGGGGTGAAATCTAAAACATCAATTTCGAGTTAGTTAATCTAAAAATTTATTCCAAAAACATGGTCTCAATAAAGAAAATCTCCAACTTCCTCGAAAAACGATTCAGAAAAAAAAAGAACAAAAAGATATTTGGAGAACATTGTTGGAGGCATGCAACTCGTTAGTGTGTTAGAGTAGAAATAAAACTCCCAACATTTTTTTCCAAAACTTTTTACCTTAAATACAAGTTCAGAAAGTGTTTAAAGGATTTTTCGAAAATTATAAGGAAGGTGGGATAACATAATATGAGTTCACTATATCATTTTTTTTTAATTTTACAAAAAATTCCATTAATAAAAAACTGACTATAACAAAGGATGATTTATTGTTGTAAAGTATGAACCGTATGGTCCAGGTGTGGACTGAACGGCCAAACCCAAACATGCTATTTTAACATGAAAGCCGAAAGACTACACTAATTGTTTAAGTCAGGTAAAGTAATTCCGATTAAGCTAGTAATCTAGTTTAAATATATTTGGATTGCAATTAGACCGAGTCTAATCAAAAGACCATTAGAAAAATTAACGTATATTTGTCATGTTCGTGTGTACACACTTTTTAAATATATGTGATATTATATTAGTAGGTGATGATAATGTAATATTATTAAGTTAATATATAAAAATAAATTATATTTATTAAAAATAAAGTGAAATATATCAAAAAAAAATGAGAAAATAAAGCTTGATAAATAGAGAAAAACATATATAGACGATTTTATAAAATAGTTTGTAAAAGTAACGGTTAGTTTTAAAAATTTAATAAATAATTATATTTAAAAGGATAAAATTGGTATTTTGAAATGTAGACACAAAAGAGGAAATCTTCTTTATATATTGTTATAGATTATAAATAAGGGTCTAAGTAAGCTGGTTGGTGATTTATTAATTACATATTTATAACCTTTGTATTCAGACTTGAACTAACTTTATTATCAGAGAACCTTTGACAAGTACCCCCGATTGGTGTTGACAAAGAGGAGGACTTAGGACTCAAACGATTGGATGACCACCCAATTTGAAGAGATCGATCGACCCTACATACTAAAATATTTTAGCACCAATTATGGGGGGTGAGCGAACACTTTTAAACTCACATGGTGACTATAAGGAACATGACAAACAATGTTGTTCAGGAAGAGACTTCAGACCACCAAATGGATCCTAGAGAGATGATGAGGAACATGTAGAAACGGATAAGTGATATGTGTAAGAAATATGAGGAAGAACTAAGAGCCTTACATGTTGAAAATGCAGCCATCCAATAGGAATGGGGTACGAAAGGTCTTATGCCCTCCACCCCGACCTTATCAGGACTTAGAAAGCAACGACGTGATGAACCCTACCGTACGGTACAGAGGAGCAGCTTCGGAGCAAGTAAAGATCATAACCCTTCCATGGTGACGATTGACACAACTTAGATACTCCCATTCACCCCGGGCATTGCGAAGGCCCATTTGCCCGACAATTGGAAGATGCCTATCTTTGAGAAATATGAAGGATTCACTATTCCGAACGAGCACATAAGGATGTTCATGTACCAAATGGCATTGTATACGATTAACAATGTAACATCCCAGTCAGATATTACTAATTTTAAATAATATAAAATAAAAGAAATAATAAAGTCACATTTATTTAAATGTCTTTCCCAAAACGCGGGAAATTAAAAACATTTATTAAACTCATCCAATTAAACCACAGTGTTCCAATAACCCATATTAGTTCATATTCTAGTAAAAATACGGTTTACAAAAAAAATCTGAAAATAAAATGATAGTAAACTTCCATAAAAAGCTTTGCCACGCTAGCCCCTCTCTGGCTCTATGTCTCACCACCATCACCTAGAACGTCATATGCTCTCGTGTGACAAGTCACACGATCATTGCCAAACACACAAAGAAAGGGTGAGCTCATAATAATTAACATATATGTTAATAATATCAAAATGCACCCAACTATTTTATTCTAGTTAATTCTTGGTCAAGACCTTAATACCTCAAGGCTTTTCAACCTGCAAGTCACACAAATAATTGACCATGGACTCAGGATATACGATGCATCCATGAACCTACCCGCTCGTGGTCCTGCCTCTATGAACCTCCCCGCTTGTAGTCCAATTATACGGACCTCCCTGTCCATAATCCAACACTCGTGATCCACCAGCTATGAACCTCCCTACTCACAACATCTCTCAAGTGTGAGCACGAAACATACGAACCTTCTCGCTCATATCCCCACATGAGAGTATCAGATATGAACCTCCCCGCTCATATCATCATGTGTTCACCACCAGCCATGAACCTACCCGCTCATGGCACAACATCTCCTAATCTAAATCTCACATCATTACATTAAAATGAAATTAAGAAAAGCACACTACATTATACAAGGTACATACTCAAGTTGGTCTTAAGGATTCTAATGTTTCCACGAACCTGCCTGCTCGTGGTCCAACTCTACGAACCTCCCAGCCCGCAGTCCAACACATGTGATCCAACAACTACGAACCTCCCCGCTCGTATCCTCACACAAGAGCATCATAATATGAACCTCCCCGCTCATATTATCACGAGTTCATCACCAGTCATGAACCTACCCGCTCATGACAATATCAAGCATATCCCAAACCAGGACCTACACAACAAGCCATGCAAAACGTATTACAAACGCACCCTGCCACTACACCATCGCCTAACACAGCCTAAGCATCGCCAGGCGAAATGGTAGTGCAGATCGCCTACCGGTTCCACATCACCGCCAGGCGCCACAACACGCAAGACTTCCTTATTTCCTATTATCGCTTGGCGGTCCACTTTGTACTGCTAGGCGCTACACTAGTAATGTGACACTACTGGTTTTAGGTACTTTAATTCAGTTCCTAGCATTCAACCATTCAATTCTCAAACATCCAGAAATCAACATACACATTCATATACTCCAAATTACAACATAACACATGCATCTTTCAAGTATAAGCACACATTCCTCTCTTTTATAATTCATATATATACTCACATCTTAAATCAATGACAACATTCAATTTGAACCCAAGAGTAAACCGTGCTCATTTGAAATTATGAAATAATATGACAGCAGACACATAACTCATTTATTCATACAAAGCATAAGTCTTACCTTAATCAGTAACTATAGGAACCCCCTTTTACCAATACCTTATGTCAAATTAAGATTAACATCAACACTTAGTCATCTAACTCACATATATTCGAATTGATAGAATTGCACAATTACACAACTCATGCACAACATATGACACAATCAAAACTATATACTTTTTCTGCATGCCCCACAATCCTATTACATTTAAAGTATGATTATCATATTCTCATACTTGCCCAAAATCCATCATGATCATGCAACAATCGGTCATAGTGATATCATCAATAGTGACCTTTTTCACACACTTATAACATCATATATTCGAGTTAACGTATATAGATTTATATATTCAACATGGCTAAGCAAGTACTACCAAAAACATACTCAACAATCACACACACACACACACACACACACATTCACCAATCAAGGCCATACCAACACTTAAGCATACTTAAGCATCCATTACTAATCATACTCTTAGGGAATTCAAACCAACAATCATGAGTAACATATATATCTAGCTACATACCTCTAATTCAAATCTCCACCGTTCAAAGTAAAGAACATGTTATGGATCACCTGTCAAAATTTTATATAAATTGGGCAATTAACGAACCGGGAAATGCAGTTTTACGAAAACTGTGTAGACCATAAAAATTGATGGCGCCCAAAAATCAAGAGCCTGGCGCCTGGCGGTATAAAACCAGTGCCCGGTGGTTCCTACTGCGTGAAAAGTAAGAAAAATAACATTTTTGCACAATGTTCGAGTCGCCTGACAGAGTCACCCTTGCTGCCAGGCAGTTCATCACAAAAACCCAGAAAACAACACATAATTCATGCATCGCCTAGCAGACCTTCAATGCCGCCAGGTAGTTTCTGGAAAAATTCCAGAAAAGTGAAAACAATGAAGGTTTTAATCATACCAAGGCACCACATGCACACATTATACTACACAAACATCATAAAACAATTATACACATAAAAGAGCTCCCATGACCTGGTAATCCTTGCCAAAATTTGAAATTGCTTTAGTTATCCTTGCTCACGATCGTTCCAGCCCTTGTATCCTCTCCAAGTTCTCTCTAAGCTCTTGATACTCTCTCTACTTAGCCCAAAACGCACTCTCCACATTGCCAAAAATAGTCCCTCACTTGCTCTCTCACTTCTTCTCCTTTTTCCACCTTAACCTCACTTAACTATGCTTAATTGTTCATAAAAACGAAATGACATTAAGAGACTCGTTAATGGCCATCAAATTCCATTAATAGCTGATTAACTCAGCCTTTCCAATTACTCTCTATGACGGCTAGGGTTTCTGACCTTTCTCATCCATGCCAAAAATGATTTTAGCAAAAAAGAAGCTTAATTCATGTCTACCAAGGTTCGAACACACATGATCAAGCATATTATTATAAAAAAACAATAATCAATTAAATTACACACATATGGCATACACAAGACTCAAACCCAAGTCCTTTCATAATAACCAAGTACTCTCAACCTTTGAGCTAGTACTTTTCCATGTCATAAAAGCTAGCATAAATTGCTATAAAGGATCTCACTACCCTCATTTATTAATTTATTTAATTAATTAAATTCCTCGGATCTTACAAGCAACACCATTTGGTGTAGAGTCTATTCTACCGCGTTGAAGGGGGAGGCCCTAACTTGGTTATCATTACTCCTGCCAAGTTGATCGCACCACTAAACATTGATTACCCTAGTTATTGTCATACGGGAGAAGGACTAGTCCCTTCTATCCTTCATGGACTGATTCAGAAAATTTTCCTTACAATTCAGAAGTCTTAGTCCTAAAGTGGCTATGCACCACATGATCACCGTGCTATGACCTAGACCTTTAGTTGACAATCTCTACATGTAACCAGCTAAAAACTTGGACGAGTTAAGACAATATGGCCAAATTTATACAAGTAGAGGAAAAGAGAGACTTCAGACGATAGATGCTGGCAGGGACTGCCCTAATGAAAAGAAAGGGGCAGAGAAAAATTGCTCGATAAGAATCAGGACTCACGGTCCATGGAGCCTGTCAAAGGCTCACTTTTTCGCTAGTGTACTCCGTTGAACACACCTTGCGCAAAGATATTAGAAGAGGCCCATAGCGTAGGTTTGATGCTTGCACCCAGAAAAAAAACAAACTCCCCCAAAAGCGGATGGTAAAAAGCACTACCTATATCACCGCAATCTCAACCAAACCACTAAAAAATGCGCTGATCTAAGAGAAAAAATTGAAGAGTTAATGCAAGCGAGAAATCTAAAGTAGTTTGTTAAAACCGTCCGGCCCATGAGAAGCACCCCATGAAAACATAGCCCTCCAAGAAGTCCTCGACGAGCAAGGTCAATGATCGATCCAAATAGAGAGTCAACTTGTTGTAGGATCCATAAAAGAAGCCGAGAACGCCCACTATGGGGCATTATCAATACCGTATATAGAGGATTTGATGGAGGAGGATCATCAGTAGTCACGCGAAAAATACATATTTGTGCACTCAAAACACTGCACTTGGTCGAAAAGAGGGTTAGGAGCATACCTCCAATTTCCTTCACAGATGAAGACTTTAAAACATCGGACCCCGATCAAGATGACTCAATGGTTATATCCATCGAACTTGCTGATTATGGCATTGGAAATGTGTTGGTTGATTAGGGAAGTTTGGTTAATATGTTGTACTGGAAGACATTCAAAATATATATATATATCTAAAGACCTCATTGTGTCGCACAACCAGCGAATTGTTGGCTTTTTTAACGAACGGGTGGATACGTGAGGATACTTGGACCTACGAACCTGGATAGGTTTAGGATGAGATAATAGGGAAATTAGAGTCAGATACCTACTAGTAGAAGCTAACACATCCTATAATGTAGGTTGATCAGATGCCCATGCTTGAACGAGTTCGGGGCTATAATATCGACACCCCCAATTAGCCATGAAGTTCCCCTTTGATAGGGGCGGGATTTGCATGGTGAATTTGACCAATTTAAAGATGACCCCATATCTACCACCCTAAAAGAATAACTTATTAGAAGTTGTCATGGCAGATTTAGACCCTGAGACCAATACGGAGGATAGAATGATGTCGTAGGGGGAAACTAAAGAATTAAAAATTAGCAAGATCAAAGCACAAACTACTCGACTTAGTATTAACCTAAGCCAAGAAGAAGAGTAAGCACTAACGACTTTGGATAACAACAAGGATTTGTTTGCATGGACGACTATTGACATGCTTGGCATACACCCGGGAGTAATGTCCAATAGGTTGGCCATATTTAGGGATGGCAACGGGGTAGGGTGGGGACGAGTTTCGCTATCCCATACGCATCCCTGTAGAAAAAATCTATCCCCATCCCATACCTAAACCCAATGAGTATCAAATTTTTGTCTCATCCCCATCCCCACCGTGTAACGGATATAATCTCGTACCCATACCTGTACCCGTTTTCCTAATACTTCAATATTAGTTTTAATTAATTTTTATAAAATAATAAAAAATTACGGTAAATTAAACATAATATTATCAAATATTAAATATTAGGAGGATGATTGTTTCTTCGATATCAAATACTTTCACTACAACAAAAATGAATTTTAGTGACAAAAATTTAGTGACAAATATAAATTTTGTCATTTTTTATATATTAGTTGTGACTAAATTTTTATTTGTCACAATTATTAATCATAATAGTGATAAAATAGAAAAAATGTCACAAAAACTATATTAAAATATTTATTAAATAAAATTATTATTAATATATAAATTATTAAATATTAATAACTTAGTTTTTATTTTTGTTAGTAATAAACTATTAATTATTACAATACTAAAATATTTGTTTCATTAACAATAATAATAATAA
>Ga0209589_1001157_pt1 | contig 42338 bp, 26 predicted proteins | sample CowpeawhiteBW_FD_187525 | JGI IMG/M metagenome (GOLD analysis project Ga0209589, IMG submission 187525) | Root nodule microbial communities of legume samples collected from California USA - Cow pea white BW (SPAdes) (version 2) | ecosystem: Host-associated > Plants > Roots > Nodule | place: USA...
TTTATATTTTTTTATATTTTTATATATATATATATATATATATATATATATATATATATAAAATAAAATAAGAAGTTCATTTTATAACATTATTTTTTATATCTTTCATATATTTTATCTCTTTCTCATATTTTCACAATCCGTACAAATCATCAAAACTCATAATATTTCATATTTCATATTGTGATTATGACTCTTAAAGTTTCATAAATTCGCATTCCATTTAAATCTGCATTAAACACTTAAAACTAAAATGTAAATGCTCAAGATCAAAATGCAGACTTAAAAGAGCCATGACCACCTAATGTTATAAAAGAAAGTTGTTCAAATTTAATAGTCAAAACATTATTGTCAAAACAAAAATACCATATACCTTTCTAAAGAAAAAAAAATGTCACAAACTCATTTTTTCTTTTCTTATAATCTATTCACATCTTTTTAATATTAAATATTAAATTAAGTTATTGAGTTAAAATATAAATTAAATTATTTAATAAAAATTAATATGTAATAAAAAATGGTTAAATATGTTTTTGTCCCATAATTTTTAGTGAATTTTGGAATTAGTCTATTTATAAACTTGAGACTAATTTAATCATTCATCTTTCGAAATACGTGGATTTAATTCTTTTAATTAAATTTTGTTAAGTTTATTTGACATTTCAAGCACGTTTAATAATAGTATTTGACTTTAACATTAAAGCAAAATGTGTCAAACAGTATAAACAACTCAAATCAAATATGTGTTTCGAAAGATGCGTACAAACATCAAATAAACCTACGTAAATTTGATTAAAATAACTAAATTCATGCATTTCGAGATATGAAAGACTAAACTGGTTCAAAGTTTTGAAATAAATTAATTTCAAAATTTACTGGAAGTTAAGAGACTAAAAACATATTTAACCTTAAAAGAAATTGTAATAGAAAGTTCAACTTAGTCGATCCCTTTATAAGATTATGTTGAGTTATACCTTCGTATTGAAATGATTCATCAGCTGAATTTTATATAAATTAATAAATAAATAATATGTTTCTATTATTAATAATTTGATATATTTATTTATTTATAAATATATAGTCTTTTCGGACACAATTTTTTATTCTGTATTTTTAAAGTTTTAACTATTTTAATTAAAAATAAATTATATTTATTTTGATTAAAAGCTGCAAGAAGTTATATATAGAGAGGCAACGGTCATTATTCTTAATTATTTAACAAAGTTTAATTTTATTTATAATATTTTTATTTAGGATTAAATAAGTGAAAATTTGAATTAGTTTCTCTTAAAAACTTTATACCAATTTAATCTTTTATCTTTAGAAATACGTAAATTTAGTCATATAAACCGAATTTTTTAAGTTTATTCAAAATTTCAAACTCTGCTAATATTGAAGCGAACATGTGTCAAACTGTGTAAATAATTTAAAATATTATCCTAACATGTGTTTGAAACATCAAATAAACTTGATAAAATTTAGTTAAACAGATTAAATCAATGCATTTACAGAAGTGAAGAATTAAATTGGTTTAAAGTTTCCAAAAATAACTAATTTCAATTTTTACTACAATTTGACGGACAAAAACATATTTAATCCTTTTAATTACTTCACTAGAAGACTAGAAGAATTGGACTGTAAGAATATAAATAAAAAATATAAATTCAGAATTATATTTGAAAAATAAATTTTTTAAATTGCTTTTAAATAATTTAAAAATAGGTCAAAAATATCACTTAAATTAAAAACAATAGAAAGAATGAGTAATTTTAAATTTTGGGTATAAGATAAACTGATGTTGGGAGAATAAAAAACTTCATGATGTACGTTGAGAGTTCTCAGCTAAATTATTAGGGCGATAAATAATACGTTAAATATACTAAATGCACTATGGTATTATTAATTTATCTGGTTACATTAAAATTTTTTTAGAAAATATAACAAAGTAAAAAAAAATTATTTTGGTAATAGATTCTTTCGTGATCTCTATTTAACTGTATAGTCTAAAAGATTACGGGCAGTCGAGTTCGTTGTATTGGGTCATTTTAGGAAAATGAATTTTTAATCACTCAAATTTAACAATTTTTTTAATCTAACATAATATTTTTTTAATGGTTTTCATTTTTTTCATTTTTTTCTACATTTAAAATAATTCAAAAAGATTATGGAAGATTGTGTGATAACAGGTACATTTTTCATATTTTTCTATCTTATAGTCCAAACGGCTTAAATCACAGAATTATCATTGATACCGGATTTCACTTCTGAAATATTTACAAAGAAATCGTTGATGCTACTCATAACGATTTCAATTTGTATGTCGTTTCCCATAACGACACCATTCCTATCATGTATATTTTAAGTCAATTGATCCAGATCGGTAAAACACGTTTCAAACTAATCCAGTTTCGTAATTTTACCAATTTTAATGTATAAAAGAATAGAAAATAAAAAAATACTTAAAATATACCATCTCATATGGTAAAAAAAATTATCAAAATTTAATCGTTTAAAATTTATTTTTCTTTTATAAATAAGATATATAATAAAAATCGGAATATTGTGAAAATACTGTGTTTTATAAATAAGATTTAAGATCGACAGAAATCGTGACATTTTAATTAAAGTGAAATCATAGACTTCAAACATTGAAAATTTAGTTGTCGTGGAGGGAGGGATTCGACGACTTCTATATTGTGGTTCCTAAAACATGATCCCATGCTTGGAAAAGAAGATCCTATCTAAATCATAAACATAACAAATTATTAAAAACATAATTTTGTATGTAATAATTCCACGACAGGGATTTCTTTAAAGTAAGCAGAAGTGGATAACTAATAGCTTTTGTTTTACTATCATATTTTGATTTCACTTGGAAACTCTTATGAATCAGGTGCTGGAAGATATCTACCAGAAACCTGTTATCCCGGTGGGTCAACTCCCAAACACGGTGTCTAAGGAAGGTGAAGAGAAGGACACGTGGCAGTGGATGATAGATTGGTTGGACAAGCAGGTAGAAGGCACAGTGGTGTACGTGGCATTTGGAAGCGAAGCAAAACCGAGTCAAGAGGAAGTGACGGAAATAGGTTTGGGTTTAGAAAAATCGAAGCTTCCATTTTTGTGGGTGCTAAAGCTTCAGCGAGGTCCTTGTGATCCAGAAGTGTTGCGATTGCCGGAAGGGTTTGAGGAACGAACAAGAGGGCGTGGAGTTGTGTGCAGCACGTGGGTGCCACAGTTGAAGATATTGGGGCACGTGGCTGTTGGTGGGTTCTTGACACACTCTGGTTGGTCCTCTGTTGTGGAGGCTGTTCAAAACGAGAAACCTATGGTGCTGTTGACTTTTCTGGCAGATCAAGGGATAAACGCGAGGGTGTTGGAGGAGAAGAAAATGGGGTATTCTGTGCCCAGAGATGAACACGATGGATCGTTCACCAGTGACTCTGTGGCTCACTCCCTCAGATTGGTTATGTTTGAAGAAGAAGGAAGGCCTTATAGGGAGAATATTAAAGATGTGAAGGACTTATTTGTTAATACAGAGAATCAAGAAAGATACATTGAAAACTTGTTGAATTTGCTTAGCGAGAGAAGAGCTCCAAACTTGATGGCCTAAAATATGTTACGTTAAATTATTATTTTGGTTCTATTTTTTATGAGAAATATAAATTTGATTTTTTTTTAATTTTTCTTAATTTGATTTTTATTTTGAAAAGTTTGATGCAATTAGATTTTAATAAATTTATTATATAAATTAATAACTTTATTATGCTTTTATATGTTATTTTATTTTAAATAAAAATATTAATTAATTTATATTATTATATATTGTTAAAAAATATCTATTATTTGAAAAATTTTAAAAAATTGTCTATAAAGATACAACACCATTTCCTATTTTTAATAATACTTTTAATTACATACAAAATATAAATGTTATATATTATAATAATGTTTTTCGATTCATGTGATTTTCAACAAACCACATCTCAATTCATGAATTTTTAACTATTTTTTAAATTTTTTTCAAAAACAAAATTCATGTGTCACGTTAGAGTTGTACCACGTATTAGAATAATAGTGATTATATTCAATTTAATTCTTTTATTTATATTTTGATTTAGTTTAGTCTCCTAATTTTTAAAATGATCTAATTTTATCCTCTTCAAGTTGAGATTAAATTAGTAATTAAGCTTAAATTATAATTTATATATACATGTTAAAATGACATTTTAGAATTTATACATCAAATTATTTCACCTAAATATTGGAATTATTTTATTTTTTACTAGTATACAAAATTTCAAGTGTAAAAATTTACAAGTTAAAAAATGTAAAAAATAAAATAATATGAATATTTATATAGTGATTTATATATAAATGATAAAAATAGAGAGAATTTGATCCTTTTAAAAATTTGAGCTTAATTACCAATTTAGTCTCAACTATATTTGAGAGTACAAAATTGGATCATTTTAAAATATTAAGACAATAAATTAAATCAAAATTGTAAACAAATAAATTAAATTAAAAACGATCGCTGTTATACTAAGACGTGACACAACTATAACCTCATGATCCAACTAACATGTGATAGTCTAAAAACAAAAATAAAAACAATATTTTTTTTAAATCATTAATTAACATGTAACAAGACCATAGTCTGAATAAAAATTATTTTAACATCAAATAAAAATTATAATTATACTTAATTACTAATTTGATTTCGATCAAAATCAAAAGATAAAATTAGATAACTTTTAAAAAATAAAAAGAATAAATTAAATTAAAATTATAAATAAAAACTAAATTAAAAACAATATTGAAATATAGTAACACAAACATAATCTCGTATGAGATATGATAATTTAAAAAAAAATTAAAAATAATATAAATTAAAACGTAATATGGCCTGACACCTAATCTTTTAAACAATTTAAAATGAAATTTTTGTCGCTGCTTTTTAGTTCATTTCAATTTTGAATATTTTAGTAATCCGATCACAACCGTATATTTTGTCATTTACTTATCTTGTCGGATTGTTGTATAATTATTGCCCATCCCATCACTGCATTCAAATTTGATGTGACAACGCATACGAAATCCTAACCCACGCCAAAGAAGCCAACATTTCATATCTATCATAGATAGAGTACCACGCATCACTGCCTGTTACAATAACATTATTATTTATATATAATTTTCTCACCGATTCTTTCACTTTTAATTAAACAAAAATATTGAATATAAATTACTTTTTCCCAACCGTGGAGATAGAATCATTGGAATTCTTTCTTATCGTGAACCACAATTCACATTAACCATTTGAAAGGATTATTCGTGTGAAATAGCTCAATTTGTATAAAAATTAGTCTCTTAATTTTTGTGGAAAAAGTTTGTATAAAATATATTTTCTATTTCTGCAGTCACACCTTTATATTCAAACTTTTATCAAAGCTAGTCTTCCACATTCTTGTCAAACAACTACATATTTGTTTTTAAAACTTTAATAGATTTTTGAAGCTCATTTTTTTATATTTAAGTGATCATAATTACATTAGTGTGAAATGGGTTTTTGAAATAAATTTTATAGTTTCGTGTTTCTCATGATATTATGGATTCAACCACATTTTCTAGATGAACTTTGGATGATGAGTTTCTTCATAAGTGTGTCGTCTACCCTTATGGATACAACCAAAGTTCTATGGATGAATGTTTGATACAATTTTATGTATTATTGTGTCTCTCACACTCAAATAGATGCAACCATACCTCTATAGTTAAATTTTATATGCAATTTTGTATACATACATTAGGTGATCGTATGAGGAGTTTGGGTAGGTTCAAACCCAAAAGTTCAAACCACGTCAACTCATTTCATAAAAAAGATTTGTATCCACCAACTATACTATCAAGTCGATTAGGTGTTGAGTTTGAAAGTGTTGATAAAGATCGAGGGGATTGATAACATTTGGACCTAAATTGCACCAAATTCCAATTCTAAACCAAACTACCTCTCTTAAACCTTTTGTAGAAAAAAAAAGTTATTTTTTTTGTATTGCAGTATTGCAGTATTATATGAAATCATGAAGAAAACAAATGGAATTAAAAACCCTAACTTCCCTTGTGTCGAAGTTATTGTGTCGGCGTTACAAACACAATATCAATTTATAGTCAATAAATTAATAAAAATGATATAAGTACATTGTTAGTCTAGTTGCTTTAACCATTAAAGTTAAATAAAATTGATAATCCTTAAATATTGTTGCAAAAGGAAATTTATGAAGTGACAAAAAGTATACATAATACCACCAATCGGAATATTGTTTTTTAATTCCATTCTGTTAGCCCTAAAAAAATCATGAAAAAAACTCCAGTCCAGATGGGTAAGCAGCGAAATCACCATTCTCTTGTTGACCACGAAAACTTCGCCCATCTGCTCCCATCAATCAAATTGATGATCATCGCAAGAAAGAACAACCACATACAATACAATCATGCAACAAAACGGGCAAGCTAGAGCCAACAACATATTCATCATACAGTCAAATATATTTTATCATCCCATATCCATATAACAACCAAGCATGTTATGACTCTTCATCTAATACACTACGACTCGACTCGACTCATCCGGATACGTATAACTTGGTCGGATTCAGCGGATGCTCGCACTTGTGGTGGATACCTCTGCTCACCCCCGAGCTATGTGTTACAAGTGTTACGATGGATCAATTTTCCCTCACCACAAGGTTAGCCCTTAATGAATTTTAGGCTTCCTGCTACTCTCACCACAAGAGTCAGTCCGCTCTGAGTGAGACTAACTGGCTCCTTAGAGTGTCAGGATGCAACCTTAACTTGAATCCTTACCTAGTCATACAGATGAGGCACCACCATGGACACCCACTACCAGGGGCCATTACGTCCCGACCACTAAAGTGCAACCCCGAAGGTCTCTTCTAGAGACCCCAAGGAATTTACACGCTGACACAAACCAACATTCATTAATCGGAAATAAAAGAACATGAAATCATATTTACAATCCCGTACCAACCCCTGAGATTAATTCCTCATACGTATCACATTTCGAATCCATACCTCTGATCATCACCACCCCATGAGTCTAGGGCCTCATCTCACATCAATACCATGTTCCTTTAGTTTCAAACCACACATTCATTTCACATTCCAAGTTTCCCCCAACACCCATCATTCATCATTTATGAATCATGTCCCGCATATATAGTAAACCATTAGGCATATATCCATACACATGTACATGCATCTCATCATGGCAGTCATACCCAAACAATTCCAATCACAAGTGAGTAAATACACAACCCAACACCACACTGTCTCGCCCAATCCCTCGCTCAGGCTGAAGGGTCTCACTCAGGCTGAAGGGTCTCGCTCAGGCGAAACAGCCTCGCTCAGGCGAGCCCCCTTTGCCTAGGTGAGGGCTCAAAAAGAGCATCAGGAAGCAATGCGGGATCTCGCTTAGGCGAGACCCCTCTTGCCTGGGCGAGATGCTCGCTTGCTCAAAAATTTGAGCGGGTCGCCTGGGCGACCTCTCGCACAAACTAGTTTGGGCGAACCCCCGTTTGTCTCACCTAGGAGAGACTGGCTCGCCTAGGAGAGACTGGCTCGCTTGGGCGAGATTAACAGGTCTCGCCACTGTTTCACCTACAGTAGCCATGTTTTTCAAACCAACCAAACATACAAAGTATTCTCACGCATCAAAACGAAGGATTAAACCATACAATCAGCAACCAACTCAACGCAGACCAAAACGACTGGAATTAAAAACCCTAACTTCTCGTACCTGGAAAAGGGCTAACAAAACTTCGACACGGGACCTCGGAGCACATCAACTTAAAAAGGCGGACTTGCAGAACTGGCAGAATAGCGAAGGACACGATTATTTTCGAACTTTAATCGGTGGAAAACGAATGTAAAGCTTTAGAAGGTAAGTACAATAGGTTTAGAGTCACTTACGTGGAGTAGAAATCGCTACTTGAGCTCTTGGGACGGACTGGTTCGAGACGGGAACAAACCCTAGAAGAGCTCTAGCGTACCAGTTAGGAAAACGGCTGAAGGTTCTGTGAAAGAGTGGAAAGTGTACGCATTAGGGCAGACTAGGATCAATTTTATCCTTTGGGCCAGCTCTTAGGCCCATTAAATTTGGGGCAGCCCTACAAGTTAAAGGCATAAAAGAACAGGGTCTTACAATGTTGACTTTCATATAACAACATCATTCTTACATGAGTTTAAAGTCGTTGTTTTTTTATGACAATAATTATTTTTCCTATGACTTTCTAGTTAACTATGATGTGATATCTAATTCAAATTTAATCTCTAACCCATTTCCAATTTGATCTTTAAACTATTTCTTTAATTTCAATGAATTATTTTATATATTGTTTTCTTGTCATTCCTATATAACATTCACGTCATTTCATGATTTGATATTGTAAAGATGTTTGAATGATAACCCTTGTCATGCTTCGATATAACCTTAACACTATTTCTATTAGATCAAATGTTTATCATTAAGTTAAAAATTATATTTCTTAAAAAATATAATAGCCTAAGTATCATGATTTAATAGTAATTTAATATACTTAACCTATATAATTGATGTCACTTATAAAAATTTTTCTCCAATATTCATTTTGTTAAGAATTGAATTCTTCAATTATGACATATGATGCACAGATACAATATGTATATCGAATATGAAACGTATCCTGATATGTTAATACGTTTATTTTCAAAATAATAGGATACAGTACGTGATAGATACGTGATATATGAATATTGAAAAGTGTTCAATAATTCTTAAAAAAATATAATAATTATATGATTGTTATTGTGTGAATCAAAATTTCCAAATTAGAGACAAATTATTTTGGTAGTCAAAACCTAGTAGCTAATGTTAGTGACAAATTTAGAAACCAATTCATAATTGAAACTATTCTAAATATCAATTTAGAGACCAATTATAATTATTTTTTGTCACTAAAATTAGTCATTATTCAAATATTTTCTTGTAGTATACTACGACTTTATAAATTAGATATTTCATTGATAAGTATAAATAAAGTATTCTAAAATATTAGACACAATATATGTCGGACACAAATACATAATCACAATTAAAATATCGGTTATCATAGATTATTTTATCTTTCCTAGGACAATAAATGTAACTTACAACAATTTTATAGTATTCTGTTATAATAACACTCGTCAAAATTTGAAATTTATTATAAAATTGAATAAATTGTACAAGAATAACCGTTTCGTTTCAAAAAAAGTCATATTCTATAAGTATGATTTTAATTATTTTTGGCTTAAATATCTTTTTCGTCCTCATTTTCATAGTGTTTGTTGCAGATAATTCTCATTTTTACCAAATGTTTAAAATGGTCCTCATTTTCGCAATTCGTGTTTAATTTAGTCTTTTTTTGTGATATTGTTTAAATCAGTAACGGAACATTGTACATGTGACATTGTTTGTATTACATTGTATTGGAGTATATTATGTGTATTTTACAAGTGGATTATTAACGTTAACTCTTTAATTTGAGGCAAAAATTTTCCAATTAGGTCGCACTACAATTAGGAATTGACGAGTACAGACGATTTCTTCATCTCCGAGTTTCTTCATCTCCGATTTGCAAGGAAGCAACAATTGGACGTGATGATTTGTTCGTTTGATTTCAATTTTCCAGTTAGTCATCATCGTCCCCCATTTCGCGTTGAACCACCAACATTGCACGAATTGCTACAACACTATTGCCTCCAACGATTACAACCAGATGTAAAGGAAGAAGATTAGACCGTGACATGGGATTGCAGGAAGAAAATTACAACAACACAAATTGGGAATGGAGGAAGAAGATTGCAGCAACTGACCAACTGCCCAACAATTCATTTTCAAAATCCTAGCTCACCTATTTGTCCCCAAATATCTAATTACTACACTTGTACAGTACATGTAATACACCCCAGTACAATGTAATACAAACAGTGCCACCTGTACAATGTTCCATTACTGACTTAAACGGCGTCATAGAAAAGGACTAAATTAAATACGAACTGCGAAAATGAGGACCATTTTAAACATTTGGTAAAAATGAAGACCATCTGCAATAAACACTACAAAAATGAGGAGATTTAAGCCTTTTTTTTTTTATCATGAACAGTATATTTAGCATACAAGGTTTTATTTTATGTAATTTATTATATATATATATATATATATTTTTTTTTTTAAATAAACAATTAAAAAAATGACAAAATTACTGTTTATCATGCATAATTTTTATAAAATGACTACAATACAAAAATTTTACTTACAAGATAATGATTTCTATAGAAAGAACATAAAGTTATGGTAAACTCCACACTCTCAATAAATAATAAAAAATTTATGCACTACTTCACTAAAATTATAGAAACATAATTTATGCTAAATATGACTTTTTATGACAAATAAAAAATGTTAAAATGGTCTTAATGGACAACAACTACTTCTTTTATTTGCCAGGTGTTTTCCAACTTACTAATCTCGAAAATTTTCAAATTGACAACTTCGTATAATAATAAATTTTCTGCTGGATTTTCGTATTTTGTATTAGGTTAATTCTTTCGAGAGATTTCTATTTTTTTAACGAAATTTATGTACGTCATCTCATTTTTATTTGATTTTATTGAATTTTTGTTTTGAAAAATTTATTATAATTAGGTTCTTTTTGTTAGCGGTACTGACGGTGTTAAGCATGTGTCATGTGTTAGCACATTTTTTTTTCTTTAAATAAAAATTTGTCACGTGTCAATCTGATATTGTGCCACGTGATAAAGACAGTATGATATAGTGATAGTGTCACGTGTTACTATTGGATATGAAAAGTCTCAATGTATTTGTATTCGTTATTTTGTCTCAATTTAGTCCTAATTTCTTTAAAATCGAATCAATTTCATTTCTATGTAAAATTTAATTTTTATATAAATTTTACGACGGTATTTTTATTATAATTGATATTCTTAATAAAATTTATTTAAATATATATTTTGTATTGAATTTTATTAAAGTTTTGTTTTAAATATTTAATATTTATAAATTTATAGATAAATGTTATAGTTGCTTTAAAAATAAAAACTTTATAAATCCAAATATAAAATTTTAAAACAATTTTATAACAATTTAACATAAATAAATTTATTTAAAATTTTACGATTCAATTTATAAAGTTGTTATTTTTAAACTAATTCTAACATTTGTATATAAATTATTAATATATAAATATTTAAAATAATATTTAAATAAAGTTCATTGTAAAATACACATTTAAATAAACTTAATTTTCTTAAAAATATCAATTATACTAAAAATACTGTTGTAAATTTTATATAAAAAATAATTTTGATATAGGGATGAATTTAGAACCAAATTGAGATAAATATTTTTAAATAATGACACATGACAATGCTACCATCACATCACACTGTTTTTGTCACATAACACAAAATCAGATTAATATGTGACAATATTTATTTTTTGTTAAAAAAATAAAAATTAAAAAAATCACCTACTGACCATAACACATGTTTAAAACCGTCAGTGTGATATTAAAAAAAAAAAAAAAATAATAAAAAAAAAAATTTTAAAATAAAAAAATAAAAAAAAAAAAAAAAAAAAAAGCTAATTACAACGAAATTTTTAAAATAAAAACTTAATTAAATCAAATAAAAAAAAACTTATTTAAGATTTCGGTAAAAAAAATAAAAAAATGAGACCTATAAAATAATAATTAACTTTTGTTTTACTTTTCATCGTTAAATATCTTCTATCATTGTCACGAAAATACTATAATTTTTTTGGACAATAACATTCTCTGTACCTTTTCTGTTAAAATTAATTTCCAGTTCATTTGGTCGTCAGAGCTATCCCTACCTCACTGTCCACGAACAATAAAAACTGAGAAATATCAACATATCTCGCATCGTCAGAAAAAGGAACCACTACCATACGCAGTCTGCAAAAATGTCGAAAGATAAGGAAAAGGTTCTACACATTGTAATGTTTCCATGGCTAGCCTTTGGTCACATGATCCCAAACCTTGAGCTAGCCAAGCTCATTGCCGGAAAGGGTCACCATGTGAGCTTCGTATCCACTCCTCGAAACATAGAGCGTCTCCCCAAAGTCTCACAAAAATTGGCCACACTCATCAACTTCGTCAAGCTTCCGCTGCCCAAAGTCCCAAACCTTCCAGAAAATGCAGAGGCCACCACCGACGTCCCCTACGACGCCGTTCAATACCTCAAGAAAGCCTACGATACTTTGGAAGAACCCTTCACCCGTTTTCTCGAATCTTCCAAAGCCGATTGGCTCTTCTACGACTTCGCTCCCTTCTGGGCAGCTTCTGTAGCTTCCAAACTTGGCATAAGGAAGGCCTTTTACAGCATTTGCACTCCACCCTTCCTGGGCTTCTTAGGGCCCCCTTCCGTTCTCATGGGCCACGACGATTCATACCGCCAAAAACCCGAAGACTTCATCGTTGCTCCTCCGTGGGTCCCCTTTCCGACCACCGTAGCCTTCCGTTACTTCGAGATCATGCGGATCGTGGACAGCATCTCCTCCCAAAACAACTCCGGCGTTTCCGACACGTACCGGTTCGGTGCCGGTATTCAGAACTGCGATGTCATGTTCATTCGAGGCTGCACGGAGTTCGAACCGGAGTGGTTTCACCTGCTGGAGAGCATTTACCAGAAGCCGGTTCTCCCGGTGGGGCAGCTCCCCAGCACGGCGCCTGTTGGCAGCGAGGACAACGACACGTGGCGGTGGATGAAGGACTGGTTGGACAAGCAGGCGCGTGAGAGCGTTGTGTACGTGGCGTTCGGGAGCGAAGCGAAACCGACGCAAGATGAAGTGACGGAGATAGCTTTAGGTTTGGAAAAATCGAAGCTTCCGTTTTTGTGGTTGCTGAGGGTTCAGCGTGGGCCGTGTGACCCAGACGTGCTGCGTTTGCCGGAAGGGTTCGAGGAGCGAATTAAGGGACGTGGAGTTGTGTGCAGCAGTTGGGCGCCGCAGTTGAAGATATTGGAACACGTGGCTGTTGGTGGGTTCTTGACTCACTCCGGTTGGACCTCTGTGGTGGAGGCTGTTCAGAACGAGAAACCGTTGGTTCTGTTAACGTTCTTGGCAGACCAAGGGATAAATGCGAGGGTGTTGGAGGAGAAGAAGATGGGGTACTCTGTGCCCAGAGATGAACGAGATGGATCGTTCTCGAGTGACTCGGTCGCTGACTCATTGAAACTGGTTATGGGTGAAGAAGAGGGAAAGATCTACAGAGAAAGAATCAAAGAGATGAAGGATTTGTTTGTGAATGGAGAACGACAGGATAGGTATATCGATAATCTCATACACAACCTTAAAAGCCTCTCTAAATGTTAGTCCCCCTACTATCATTGTTCTTATGTTTGATTTATGCTAAGGTTTTACCTGTCGTTTGTAATGGAAAATCATAATAAAAAAGAAACGTTAAAAATTTTAATTAGCAATAATATGGACGACAATATTAGGTTTTGTGGTGGATTGGTATGGTTATTCTTTCCTCATCCTGCTGAAATGATTTATTTTGAAATTCTGTTATTAGAATTATACTTTATTTGTACATCTAGAACATTTATCAGCATGAACTGCTTTCCCAGAAGAAGCCTTTCTCAGGAACAACTTCCTCTCACATGATGTTCACGTGGAGTTCTCTTTTGAACCGACCGTGACCCATAGTGTCCTGAAACGATTAGGAGACAGCTTCATGACAACACCAAAAAGCTCATGTTTTTTACCACAGGCGAGGGCCAAAAAAAAAAACATCTAAACTGTCGGTTATTTTTTAAATTCGTATTGATTTAAAGTATTTTAATAAATTTATTTTAAACATAAACTTATATGTTTTCTAAAATTGATATGTTTAGATTTGAATATCAATGTAATTAATTGAATTTTAATTTTAACATGACCTTATTGGTTAAGATAGGTTCAAGAAAAAAGGTCTTACAGAAATGGAACATAGTTTGCAGATTGGAAGGTCATACGGAAATGGACCTAATTTTAATTTGGCGTGATTGGTCGAGTTAATTTCTATATTTGAATATTACTATTTCATGTTTAACGCTTTTTACCACTTATGCATTATTGTTAAATCTGTAGCATTGTTTTGATTGCAAGATGAAGATAAAGTTCATGTTGAATTATGAGAAATTGTCGTACACTTTGTCCCCTGAAATTAATGTTCATGTACAAACACGTTTTTAATGTTGTATTGCTTTATTTTGTTAGGTACATTATTGGTGTCAAACTAATGTTGGTGTACACGTTCTTAATGTTGATCATGTTTTATTTTTGTGATGGACGAAGACTCCAAAATGATTCGATCGAGGTTCAAAGCTTACTTGGCTTAAGTTGGATACAAACCAAATCAACTCAACTTAAGTTTAAGTTTACTAGATTTAGCTTTGATTCAAACTAATTTGTCGAATCTCGCATAAACCTAAACTTGCGAAATTGAAATATTTTATCAAAAATTAAAAGTAAAAGTTCACTCAATTTGGATTGTATTATCCAAATAAAATATTTAAAAATATAATAATTTAAAATAAAATCAATTCAATTTCAATGCATTTAAATATTTTAAAAATTATAAATTTTCTTATTCAAACTAAAGTTAAAAGTAATAAAATAATACATTAACTTCCAACTTCCATTAATTTTCATTCACGATCCTTTGTTTGTGCATAATACTTTATAACTTACATAAGTATGTTTTATTATAATATTTTTATTTTTCTAAAATAGTAACAATAACTTTGATTTCAAATTATATTAAAAACTAAATTATTTTTTATTTTATAATCCTTTTTAAAGTAATTTAAATTTAGTATATTTTAATTATTATTTTTGTAATTTATAATTATTTTATTTTTTATATTTTAAAAAACTAAAACAAACAAAAATAAAAGATCAAATAGGATTTTAAGAAAATAACGTTTCAATATGTCTATTGAAAAGTAATATTCATTTGACCTATTTAAAAATATTTTCTATAAAAAATATATTATTTTCAAAAGAAATCTTCAATAATATCCGCAACATGCTTATTTTAATGAAAATCTCGAATTCCATCATTATTTTATAAGATAATAGTATAAATTGTTGGTGGTTGCTGCATCTAATAATTAACGATGACTGTATCATTTTGTGATGGCCCCCAGCCAACTACTACAAATTAATGAATTATAGCACCGCAACTATCCAAATATAACTATGAAACAAAACATATATCTATCAAATGATCCCATCACTTAAATAGAAATTGAATTTAAAATTTGTTTAATTTAAAAGATTGATATTTTGTTTGAAAAAAGGGTGATTACGAAGTTTGATAATTTCTATTATTTTTTCTACTGATAGAGATAAGTTAGACAATATGTTCTCACTTTTCTTTCCAGATGTGTCAATAATGCTATCATGAATAATCATTGTCTTCATTATATGTCTAAAATTTCCAGAAACTAACATGACGTTAAGTTTTTAAACTAAAAACGATTCGTTAACAATTATTTTTTTTACAACTTTTTTATTTTCTCAGATGAATTAAATTACAAGTTTTTACAACTTTTTTATTCGTTAAACAATTTTTTATTTTACAAATTAAAAAGCAACAAAACTCTTGCTTTGCAGTCCAGTTTTCTATTCACCTTCTATGTTTATTTTTTATTAGGAATAACAAGGAATCAGATCACGGACACGGACAGTGTTTATCTGCAATTTAACTTGTGACAAAAGAATTTACTTGTTATTCGCTCTGTTATCTGCATGGATATTCGTTTAAAAAATATTCACAAATATTTTAAAATTTGTGGGTACTCGTAGATATCCGCACATATTAAAAAAAAAATTTTATAAATATTTAAAATTAAATTTAAATAAAATTAAAAAAATGTAAAATAAAATATAGATTATATTAAATATAAATTTAATTTAATCTAATAAAATATAAATTAAAATTTAATTTTTATTAAATTTAATTTAATAAACATAAATTTAATTTTAATTTTAATTTTTTATGGGTAACGAGTATCCACTGATACATTGCATCCAATCCATTTATAAACGGGTATTAAAATATCCACTACATGTCATCCACGGATAACAAATATCCGCATATATCAACTATCTATCACAGATTTTATCCGCAGATATTTATGAACACAAATATTTTTGTCATCCCTATTTATGATCTTTCTCGTTAACCAACATTGACAACGTCTGCAAAAACAAGACAATATAAAATGTCTAGATGACAGATAAATAACAAAAACAGTAATTTAATTTAACATATTTGAATAAGTAAATCACAAGAAACCCAACCAAGTAAATATATTTATTTTGTTACTTGCCTTTATTTATGAAGACACAAAGACATACAGATATATGATTTTACAAAAGAAAATATTATCATTTCTCCTATTATTATTTGTACTAACTTAATAACAAATAGTCTTTTTATAAGTAAACTTTAGTTCAATACTCATTCCTCATTATTAGAATGATCTAAAACAACGTCTTTGCCTCATCTTATTACTTTCGCATACTAATCAATTGAATTTCATATATTTTGTTAAAGAAATTGAAAACAAATATTATCTTTTTAGATAACTTGGGATGCATTTATTTTATTTTATTTTCTTTAGAATGTATATTTTAGAAAATATTATAATTTTGTTTCGATATATTGTAATTATCATGCAATATTTGCCTTTGGAGTTTTCGGTCAACATTTATTGCGTTGGTCCACCTTGCTCAAATAATTTATTTAATTGATCGAAAATACACAAATGTACTTCAAATATGCCTGACAATATTACGTGACAAAATATTGCAATGCGAACAAGGTTTAGAAGAATTTTATTAAATTTGGAACAACTCAAAGCCAAATAAATAAATTATTTTTCTATTTAGATGACGTTATTATTAAGATTTTGTTGTATTTTCCTGCCCGTAACTTGTGATACTATTTCACCATATTTCGTGTTATATTTTACTATTAATTATGAGTATAATTAAAATTTCATGTTGATAATACTATAATATAAATATATCATCGCCTGTTGACGTTGATTAAGATTCCTAAAAAAATCGTTAATCAAACCAACTAGTAACTAACCTTAGTCTCTGAACTTGACAATTTTTTTGTAATTGTAGTACTTTGAACTTACCCACCATCATGAAGAATTGAAATGATAATGAGAGGCTAGTTTCACATACCAAAATGATAATAAGGTCGTAAAAAAAGGATTTTTTTTTCAATTGAATACCTTCACGAACTAAATCATGATGAGCGTAGTAGTAACAAACATTGACGTACGTGCATGTTGTTACAAGGTTTTGGTGCGTAATGTGTGCAAAAATGTGGGGCGTTTGTCTGAGAAAAATTGAGGAAAAACAAAAACATAAAAAGAAAGATCGAAGGAAATGAAATGACATAAGATAGGTGCATAAATATAGTAAAGATTCGAAACATCCTGTGAGTTGGTATGGTCTCCTCCTCCTCATCATAGAATAACCACCACTCAAAGATATACCAATTTTGAATTACTCCACCTTCTTCTCTCTTATCCCCGCTGCTCCAATCCACCACCGCACGCCCTCATCAGACGGAAAACTGAAGCAAGGAATTTTCAGCGTTGAAATTCGCCATTTTTTTTTTCTTTTCTGTTGGGGGCGTGATCATCTTCATCCACTTCGAATCTTTCCGATAAACCCTTCAAGGGGAAAACTAACACAATCAACCATGCCTCCTTGACAACCTTAACCTTAATTCCTTCACCCTGTCAACTCCCTCTTTCTCAAATACGCCATATATTACATTCTGATGATAGCAACATAAAAAATAACCCGCAAGCCTTTCCTCGAAGAAAACGAGACCGTACGTGCGACAGTCCGTACGAGGTAGAGGTTTGTTTTCTTGTTCTGTTTCATTGCTGTTGTTATTATTATTTAGATGGAGAAAGTAGAGAAAAAGGGTAAAGATACGAAAGAAAAGAAATGGACGCGGAAACTGGAGTTACCGTCGATAATGGGGAACCCGAAGAAAGAGGTTGCATCTGACGACGACGTATTGACGTCGCCGAGGGATGTATTTGGGGTTCCCGTTTCGGGAACGGATTCGGACAGCACGGGGAGTAGCAACTATGAAGTGCTTGCATCGCCCGGATTAGTCGCCAATCGGGGCCAAGTGAGAGACGCGCAAACCCAGCAATGGAAGACGATGATCGACGTGTTGAGGTTCAAGTCCGTTAGAAGATTCTCCACGATTCCTCTGCTTGGGGCGAGTTACGAGATCTCGCGCCGGAGCCTGAGGAACAAGTTGGCGCGTATTCGACCCGCCAGTGACGACGATGATTTGGATTCTTGTATTGACATTGACGGCATTGCCACCAAGCCTTCTTGGAAGAACTTCAATTACGCTGACCTCGTCGCTGCAACCGACGATTTCAACCCAAGTATGAATCAACGCCAAATTATGCATTCATTTTTCTTTCTCACTTTTCAATTTATGCACCTTCTTTCTTCACAATTTAAGGGTTATTTGATGCCAGACTTAATTTATGGTTAAGAAATGCTTGAAAAAATGGACGTCTTATACACGATTTTGGTTGAATTGAGCGTAGGATATGTAATAGAAATCATTAATTGGGACGCTTTCACTTTCATATCATCTTTATTTAACAGATTTTTACACGTTATTGGATATTGTATGCGCATGTTTGTATTTGTGTTTATGCAGAGAACATGATCGGAAAGGGTGGTCATGCTGAAGTGTACAAAGGAAGCTTACCGGATGGTCGAGTTGTAGCAGTTAAGAGGCTAATGAGAAGTGAAAAGGACATTGAGGACACAGCTGGTGATTTCTTGTCAGAGCTTGGAATCATCGCTCACATTAACCACCCAAATGCAACACGCTTGATAGGGTTTGGGATCGACCAAGGTCTCTATTTTGTTCTACAATTGGCCCCACATGGCAGCCTTGCCTCTCTGCTCTTTGGTGCAGCTCTGCCTCTATCTCCCACTTCTCATTTCATCTCTTCTATGAATCTTGTTAAGGTTACACGGCTAATCAAAGTGACATGTAATAAATATTTCAGGACCTCAATGTCTGGAGTGGAATAGAAGGTTTAAAGTGGCTGTTGGGGTTGCAAAAGGATTGCAGTATCTCCACCACGATTGCCCAAGAAGAATCATTCACAGAGACATCAAAGCCTCAAATATATTACTCAACAACGATGATGAAGCTGAGGTACATTGTGTCGGTCTACAGTATACTATGTATGCGTACTAGATCTTTGCTTTGGGGAAAGGTAAATTTTTTTTTTCTGTGATAAACTGCAGATATCAGACTTTGGATTGGCAAAGTGGCTCCCAGATAAGTGGGCTCACCATGTTGTCTTCCCCATAGAAGGCACATTTGGGTACGCATTGCATTCTTCACATATTTTCTTCTCACTGCAACTCCATTTACTGAAAAGCTGCATGATCTATGGCTACAGATATTTAGCTCCGGAGTACTTCATGCATGGAATAGTTGATGAGAAGACTGATGTGTTTGCATTTGGGGTTTTGTTACTCGAGCTCATAACAGGTCGTCGTGCAGTTGATTCAAATAGTAGGGAGAGTCTTGTGATCTGGGTAAAGTCTTGATAAGCTCTAATCCTCTGCACTACTTAAGATTCTTAAACAGGGAAAAAGTATATGTTGCATATGGTAATAGTTTTAGAAAGACAGAGAGTGACTAAGTTGTGCTTTGATCAGGCCAAACCACTTCTGGATGCAAAGGTGGTGAAAGAATTGGTAGACCCCAGATTAAAAGCTAATTATGATCTGGCAGAAATGAAGTGTTGCATGGCAACGGCTTCCTTGTGCATCCATCACATGTCCTCTAAGCGGCCATACATGGATCAGGTAAACAAATGAGAACTCTTCCTCGTTCATATTGTGTCACTAAATTCAAGTTATAAAAAAAATGACATGCCTCATTGATTATTCTTGGGTAATATGTATCAGGTTGTGCAGCTACTGAAAGGAGAAGAGGTGGCAGTAGAACTGAATCACAACTCACCTACTCCGAGATCACTGTTGATAGATGCATGTGACCTGGAAGATTACACTTGCTCTAACTATTTGAACGACCTCAATCGCCACAAGCAATTGCTGATGGAGTGATGCATTTGTGTGTGTTGAAGCCTGTGGTGAAGATGAGAATGGCACAATCTCGGGTTCCTGTTGAGGCATGGCATAATATCTTAGGTTGTAAATTGGGATGAACTTGTACTGAGTACCATTATAATTAAGGACTAAGGGCCTCTCTACAACTAACTATTTTTAAACTAAACAATCTAATGAGCAAATCATCTGCCAGATAGCGTCTACACCTTTTTGACTCTGTAGTCACCCAACCTTTCTTTTCCATTTCTCCAATGCTTTTTTTTGGTGGATTCATTTCACCAACAACACCCTTTTTGTCAATCACTTCTCTCATTTTTATTGTGAGAATGAAATTTTATCAAAATTCAAAGGGCAGCCAAGCTGCATTCACAAGAACGGATCTCAAATTTAACAAAGGCTTTAGAATACAAAGTACAAGAATTAAAACAATTATAATTAAATATTTAAAGTACCAACAACAATAATTTATCTCTCATCTGATTACCTAAACCCCAACCTTCTAAATTTGGATGCTCCTACATGTTGGACCCAAACTTTTAGATTGTATTTTTTTTAATTGTATCATAATAATTAGTCTCTCAAACCTAATATATTTAAAATAAGGATTGATTATGTTTATTATCCTTAAACTATTATAAAAGTTGTGTTTCGTCTTTAAATTAAAAGTATTTCGTCCTTACTATTTATCAAAGTCATATAAAACATTCTTTTATCAAAAGAACATGTTAAGATTATATTATAGTTCATGATAAAACTTCGTTTAATACATGAAAAACACTTTACAAATTATTTGTTGGAGAAAATATTTTGCATGACTTTTATATAGAGCAACTACAAAAAAAATCATAATTTAGTTTAAAGAAAAAATATAACTTTTTATAATATTTTGGAGATAGAAACACCAGTGCAGGAAAAACTTTATGTCGCGGTTATTTTGGTCATTTAACCTCGGTTTAAGATTCGAGACATATGCAGCCGAGGCAAAAAGGGTCATCTTCTGCCTCGGTTCTCAACTGAGGCGTATTTCATCATTATTGCCTCGGTTCTGATGGCAACCGAGGCGTAATATGCGTTAAAAATAAAAAAAAAAATTGCAAAAATGATATTTCTCTCCTCTTCTCCGGCCTTCCCACCATCTTCACCACATGAACGACGTCGGAACAATGTTGAAGAAGCAGATCGAGAAGCACGACCACAGATAGATCGCGAACGACACTGTACCTTTGAACTACCATTTACAGAGCTTCACGTTCCTGCACACACGAAACCAACCAGTTCTTCACTAAAATCTCGTTCCAGCAAGATGGAACGAACCCAGCGATCCAAAATGCGCCATGGATTCTTCCATGCAGACGAACCACAACGAACTTGGCCAACACACGTCCACCACACCAGAAAACTCAACGCTGCAACATTTGAACCAAGCCATCACGGACCCTAATTGCGAGATTCACTGCATAACAACGCCTCCATGAGATCTTCACAACCACCGCAACCAAAGTCACGAACACAACAACGTCACAAACCCATTTAGGATGCAACATTTTAGCCACTCCATTGCTACACTTAACCAACTCCTTGATGAAACTTACGTAAAGGATCGAAGAGGGAAATAGGAGGGTTAGGGTTTTTGCGCACCAAAGGAAGGAGATTGACTGTTTTTGGTTTTTGATATTTTTATCCCACCTTCTACCTCGGTTCAATTGAAAACCGATACATATCACCATTTTTTGCCTCGAGTCCTAACACCTGAAGCCATAAAGTTTGACAAAAAAAGAAAAAAAAATTGTTGACACTTTACTACCTCGAGTTAGTAGCAACTGAGGCATAAACTGGCTTTACTACCTCGGGTCAGTAACAATCGAGACATAAAGCTTTTGTTTTAAATTCAAAAATTTCAAGTGGCGGGTGTGGGAAAATTTGGAGAGGCTTTAGGCCTCGGGTCCATCAGAACCGAGGCATAAGACTAGTTTCTGCCTTGAGACAACTAGTAACCGAGACATAAAACATTTCATAAATTACAAAACTACCACCGCGTGTTTATATGTCTCGTTTCCACTATAACCGAGGCATAAAGCCCGAGTTAGAAAGTCCAAAATGCACTAGTGAAAATATAAAAAATTTCAAAAAATTATAACTCAATTTCATTATGTAATTTTGTTTTCAAACGATGGAATGGAATCTTTGTTCCTTTTTATCGTAAAATTTTGAACAAAACAATAGCATTTTCAATCCATCTCACTTTATTTTGTATAATCCATTCGATATTATTCTCTATCTTCCATCCAAACATTATCATTATAATTGTAATGTAATTTATCTAAACATAGCCATTATAACTCTAATGTAATTTCAGTAAAAATCCTGAAAGAAGTGATTAATACTTTTTCCCCTATTCGACTTCAGGATTGGGGATGTGTATCGACATAACAGGGTCTTCATGACAATTTATACTACTAATAGTACAAAAGAAATGTGCCTCTAATAGATAGGATATTAACCAAGTATGATTATACATCCAAATGTTTCAAGTAAGACCTACAACAGGCATATAAAAAAGTATTTTGATTTCAAGTAATTGGTTGTGTTAAGTGATCGGGTTGATCATCAATTGGGTGATAGACTTGTTCAGGCTATATGTTAAAAATATATTTAGCCAAAATTTCGAAAGTAACTTATTTCTAAAAACAAGAAATTTGATACTTTTCTAAACTAGATGCAATCGGTTTTCTACCACTCTAGATCTTTTGTAGTTATTATTTTTCGGACTCTCGTGATTATTGTATAAAAGAAAAAATGTCACAAAAAAAAGTAAGCATACACTCAAATTATCCTTAACATCTTCATTCTCCTTCTCCACCTTCTTATTGGACTTTTCTTTCTCTCCTCCTCCTATTCTCTTTCTCCTCCATCGCAACTGCATCACCACTTCATTCATGATGTCATGTCTACGAAATCACCTTCTCCTCCTTCTATTCTTTCTTCTTCTTTTTTCACACATCCACTTAATTTATAATATATTTCTCGTCAAAATTGAACGAAAAATTTGCCGCAATTTTTATCGACAGATTTACCAATGATAGTATCCATCAGTTTAAGAATTTTAAATTATTGACAGATTTCACCAAAGGATATTATTTACTTAATTTATAATTATATCATATTTAGTTGACAATTTGTCGTACCCTATACAAATCCATCAGCAATAAAAATTTTAAACTACTGATGAATTTTATTGATGAAAAAAGTTGTTGTTAATTGAAATTTGTATTATCGATGGATATACCAACAAATTTCTCCATTCATTTGTAATATAAATTTTAAAATTTTAAAATTTTCTGATAGATTTATTTTTGTCGATATAATTTTTTTTGGTAACTCCAAGAATTTTTGTAGTGAAAGGGAACAAGGGTTCATCCTTGGAATTACTTTTACATTTCCTCTGATTGAAGGCTAAGTATTCTTCTTTAGAACTACTCTTTTATTCTCTCGGGAAACAAGGATGTGTTTTTGGAACCTTGTTTTCGTCCCGATAAACAACGATAATGTTACAACCTCAAGTTTGTTAGATAACACCAGTATGATCTACTACCTTCTAGAGGGGTTACCAAAAGAATCACTTATTTGAGCCATTTGGTCTACTACCTTCTGGAAGCTTCCAATTGTGGAATGAACAAAAGGATTTAACATAGTCATCATTTGACTCAAGAGTAAATTGATCATCTCATAGTTATTATCATCAATTTTTTGTCTTATGATATCTAATGAGGCATTTGACAACCCTGCTTCAATAGTTTCAAATTCTACACCATTCCTTCCCAAACTTACTTTATGAGCATTTGGTGAAAGGGCATATCGATCATTTGAGATTATCGATGAGCCTACGTTAAATTTACTTGTCCCATATAGAGGTTTTGCATGTGTACCTACTATTGTAAAAGCTTACTAAAATCAATAAATCTTTATTCTTGAGGTGTGTATGATCACTATCCTTAAAGACTTATGTGTGATGTGTTGCGTAAGTCCCTCAGAATACAATAAGAACTCCCCAAATTTTTCAAGAATTTCAGAACTAGCAAGCAACTCTCAAGAATAAATAAACAACGTAGGATTTAATGAAAGAAATATAAGAGAGAAAAGAGTATGAGAGAATGAGAGAACGAGAGAAAGCGTGAAAGTGTGAGTCTTTCGAAAGAGGCATCGTGCACTATTTATCGATGGAGGAGGGCCATTGTGATGAGCCAAAATCCCTAGGCTTGTGGAGGAAAACTTCCCAAGTCCAACATTCTTCATGGTTTGCAAAATTGTCAAGACTTATGAAGCAAGAACAACAACTTCCATTGTGGGAGAACCTTTGAATATGCCTTCGTATTTTCCATAACTATTACATAGAATTATGAACCAACAACTTTGTTCACAACAAAGGAATGTTGTGTTCCTTTAAAAGCCAAGAATGTGCGGGAGTTAAAACTAATTCCCTATATCTTTTGTAATATATAACTTGTCACAACACTTACAATTGGTCCAACATACATTGTTACTAAGTTACTTACAGTCTAACCAATCATTTGGCTACTAGAAACCCCAATGGTTTGTCCCCCTTTTTGACTAATAATAGTGAAGGGAGGGGCCACTGATCCACTATTAGTGGTGGTCATCGTACTTTGTGTATTTTGAGACATCTTTAATTTTCCACTTCTTAATCTCATACATTCATTGATATTTGTTCTCTCAAAACTAACCCTTTGTGTATGGTCTTTGTAACACAAATGATCCCAATGGGCATGCCAATTTGATTAATGAGGATTGATGTTTGATGATTGCCAATAGTAATTCCTCAATCTACTCGATGTAGGTTCATTTACAATGAGCTAGAAAACTTAATGTTTTTCAATTTGATTTTAAGTGTTTAAGTGTTTCATCTACTGTAAGAACAAATTGCATAGACAATTCTCTTATGTCATGGATCAAAGCCACAAACACCTCTAGTTCACCAAGTTCATGAGATATGTTGATTATAATCAACATTGATCTTGCCATTTTCTTGTTCTCAGCGTTTGTTAGTATGTTTAAATTTGTGTCCACAATTTGTCACCACTATTTTACATTTGGTCTATCTATTTATATACAAAATAGATAGTAGTAGTTGCTTCTAGAATTGTTTGGCACAATACAATAAAAGAAAAATATACAAAATAGGAGTAGTTGCTTCTAGAATTGTCCTCATTGTGCCATACATCTTCGTTGATTTCACATTTTGTTACAGCTATATATATAACTTCCTTTTTTGAACTTCTGTGGTTAGTGCTACAACCATATTCTTTTGTAACATAGAAAAATTAAAAAGTATTATAAGTATCTTAATATTTTTTACCATATTTATTTGAGAAATACTTTACATTAAATTATCGGACAAGAACAATTAAATTATAATAATGAAACAATAAAATTTGATAGGAATAAGAAATATTCACTTGCATATTACTTACTTAAAACTTCATGAATTGATTATGATGTTAAACACTACTTAAAAATGTCGGTTCATTTTAAGTTTATAATGTTAGACATTTCTTATGACAGTCATCCAAAATGTGAGGTTAAATTTATAGGAAGAATAAATAGATAAAAATTTTAAAGTATAAGAAAAATTCGAGAATGATATTCATTAAAAGAAACATGAAACAATAAATGATAGATTTCCTTAATAGAAAGAATGATAAAGATGTTGTAATCCACTTTTAAGATGATAGAAAGGCTTGAGTTAAATAAGAAAGATGAAGGTGAACGAAATTATAGATTTAAACGTAAGCAAAGAGTATAAATATGCGTCCGTCAAAATCAAAGACATACTAAGATTGGAATAGCATATTCGAAAGTATAAATTAAATGTTCTTTTTCAATTGATGAGAAAGATGTGCAAAAGTAATCTTCTCCACGCCCAAGTTGAAACTCTTTTTCAAGAAAAAACACTCAATAATACATTTTCTATACAAATATTTATTAAGGCAAAAAATATTAAATATCTCTGTTACTAAAATATTAAATATTTTTACTTGATGTTCTTTATATAAATATTTGAAAAGAATATAAAGATATTTATAATTTATTCAAAACCGGTTTATTCTTCTAAATACACACAACTCCGTTGTTACAAGTCGAGGCGCAAATCTTGTTAGCCATGACGACAGAGGCCATGCTGCAGTTGGGCATTTTAATCATAACCCTTTCTTTGTTCTTCATCATGCACACTATTCGTAGCCAAACAACCCAAACCAGAACCCGAACCCGCAACAAGAACCGCCCACCTGAACCGAACCGCCACTTAATCCAAGCATCGCGCCACCTGGCACGGGCCAGATCCACCTCGCACCGAGCCCAACACGCCAAGAGCGCTATCATGGAAATCGACAAAGCCCTCTCCATTTGGCCCAGAGACCCGTGGGCCCACATCCTCCGAGCACAAGCCCAGGACCTCATGGGCCACCGCATCGCCGCCATCAAATCCCTCGACGCCGCCCTATCCTCGCCGGCGGCCAAGTCCCTATCCGCCGAGGAGCGAGCTGACGCGCTGGTGAGGAGGGCGGAGATGAAAGTGGGCGTTAACCGGCGGCGGCGGGTTGAGTCGGCGATTGAGGATTTGGTGGAGGCCGTGGAAGTGGATGAAAGGAAAGGGAGTGAGTGGGAGGTGATGTGCTTGCTCGGAAAGTGTTACGAATGGAAAGGAATGAAAGAAGAGGCTACGGATGCGTTCCAGAAGGTTCTTCAGGTTCATCCTCATTCGGAGGAGGCTCGTGATAGTTTACATCGATTAGGACTTTTTACAGATAAATGACTCTTTCTGATTTTTTCTGTATTTGATTTTTCCGATACAAGGAGTGAATGATCATTTATGCTTCTGTTTCTAAATTATTGCTAATAATTAAAAGTTGTAAAATATACTAAGTAAAATGACTTTAAATATATGAGTTATATTTTAAAATTATAATAAATTATTTTAAATATGACTCATCTTAATTATTAGGATCTTTTTCAAATTGCTAAATAAATAATTTATAATAGATAGAGGTAAAATTGAGAGAGAAAATACAATGTACATACCAAACATAATTTTTTATTAGTGGTAAGGTCAAAATATAAACTAAAAGTAGTATTAAACATGGTTTTTTATTAGTGGATAATATAAAAATAAAAACTAAGGGGATAATATAAAAATAAAAACTAAAAGTATTATAATGTTTTATCAAATTGAATTTTTATAACCGTGATGGTATTATTACCGATGATTTATTATCAAAAGTTAGCATGCAAGTGCCACACCGTAATTTAACATGTATCCTATTTAGTTATGAGACACAAATTAGCAATTGTGTGTACTGATGAGAAAGAAATTTATGCTTACAAGCTTAGCCTTTGTAGATAAAAAATATCTCATTAATATCAAGTGAGTATTTTAATGGATAACGATGGATTCAATTACTTAGTTTTTAATGACACAACGATAAATGTAAATTTCAAACGCGGAACTCTTTGGATATTTTTTCTTTTTTTCTTGATATTCTAATTTTGTTTTGTGTCTTTTATATTGGATTTGATGCTAAAGCCTCGTTGAAGCGGCACAGAAGGGCATGGCTTTTAGACGCGATACATCGACTGATGGCTAAGAGAAAACACGAGGTGGACCGCAAAAGATAAGAACTTTATAATTGATTCTGAGTGTTTTGATGTTATATAGTAAAAGGAAAATCTAATTTAAATAAGCTTTCTGGGAAACCTAAAGAGGGAAAGGGGAAAAACATGGGGTTTAAGCAATAATCCCTAACTATTTAAATATTTTAATAACTTTCCCTTAAATTGGATGGTCTATATTTACCAATCTAAGCTTGGAGAAGATAGATTGAAACCGAACGCGATGAGGAAATTTGGTGAAGATGTCAATAAGTTGTTCGTCTGAGTGGGAGAATATGCGAAAGGTTAGCTTGGATTTTCTCTCGAACGACATAAAAATCAAGATCGATGTGCTTTGTCCTCTCATGGAAACTTTGTGGGTGATGTGTCTAACCGATTCGTTGTCACAGTATAGAGTAGTAGTGGTAGTACTTTGAACATGGAAGTCTTGAAGAAGGTAGATGAGCCATTGCATTTCACACAGTAGCAGCAAGGACACGATATTCTGCTTTAGTGGAAGATCGAGAAATAGTTCTTTGTTTCTTAGACTTCCAAGATATGAGAGAATATCCTAGAAAGATGTAGAAACCTGTAGTGGATGCAACCAAGATGATCAGAGGAAGATGCAACAGAGGTGGAGCAAGCAGCTAGAAGCGCGAAAGGTAAGAACTTTACAATTGATTCAGAGTGTTCTAATGTTTACATAGCAAAGGGGAAATCCCTAACTTAAATAGGGTTTTGAAAAAACCTAAAAAGGGAAAGGGGGAAAACATGCGGAAAATAGATTACTGCTTTCAAGCAGTAATCCCTAACTACCTAAACATCTTAACACTAACCTTCCCATCTATTCTTTTTCTATTAAATTTCACTTCCAATTTCTCATTCTTTTCAAAATTAAATTACATCATGGTGAAATTGAGGAGGTAAAGAACATTTAAGACCGATCAATTTCGTTTAAAGGGGGAAAACATGGGGAAAATAGATTACTGCTTTTAAGCAGTAATCCTTAACTACCTAAACATCTTAACACTAACCTTTCCATCTCTTCTTTTTCTCTTAAATTTCACTTCCAATTTCTCATTCTTTTCAAAATTAAATTACATCACGGTGAAATTGAGGAGCTAAAGAACATTTAAGACCGATCAAATAGATGGATCTCTATTTGGTTGTGGTCATGAAATCATGCTCTGATCGTTGATCAAGCTTTTGTTTGTATAGATAGAGCCATTATACTTTTTGAAACTATGTTGGAGAGAAACAGTGATAGGAATGTTCCTTAATGTAAGAGAAACTAATCATTTAGTCTCTTTTAATTGATAATTATAACTACAAAAGATGGAAACCTAATATGAACTCAAATTAAGTGTGAATAAGGGATTTTTACTACATTGTTTTGCATATTGTGTGGATATGGGTAATTGTTTGAAGGTTGAATTATAAAAAAGTGTTGAATGTTAATTTTTGTGAAATTGTTGAAAAATGAAATGAAAGCTTGTTTTATGCATATGGAGTAATGTATCAATGTAGAATGAAAAATGGTATTGAGAGGGTTGGCACTTGGCCAGAAAGTTGCATTTAGAAATATATTGAAATGGAGTATATTTGATTGGATTAAATACATATAAGAAATGTGCACTAGAATGAGAGTTGGTGAATGAGATTGGATATGTTGAACAATTTAAATGGATTTTTATGTGAATGATGATGTACAATTAGTGAATAACACTTTAGTATAGATGAACGTATTGAATGGATATTGTACCTGAAATTGTTATCTATATGAAGTTTGCAAAATTTGGTTATAAGATAGATGGCTTATGAGAATTGCTTAATGAGTGTGATCTTGAAATGACATGGTACACTGATGACCTTATGTTTGAATGATTTGTGTGTCTCTGATGTGCACTGCAATTGTACTTACATCCATTATATTTCTTCGAAGTTATTGTATAAGGAGATTAAAAGCATATAAAAATTTAAGTAAAACTTAGCTGGTATGTAGAATCTATTTTGATCGATGAAAGGCATTGTTTTAGGAATTCTGTAAATTGTGGTTAATGGTTGGAGGGATATGAGAATTACCTAAAGTCATATAAGACACTTAAATGTGCACTAGAACTAGTTTTTATTGCATCACTATTGGGCGTTAAGTAAGCATCGTTGTGTGCCACTTTAAAAAATTGCTAACATAAGTGTTCCAAGGGTCTCACTGTTGGGCGGTGTCTGGCTACCGTTGGGCGCTAGCGAGACAGTGAGTCCCCGTGGCATTGGGCGGCAATTACCTGGCTTTGAGCAATAACTTTGTGAGACTTTTTCCTATTAGAGGATGTTTATATTTTATTGAATAGTTTTCTTTGCATGGCGCAAATTATATATGATTGTATTGAGTTATGTTTGATAATGTAGGAATGTTTGTGAAAAATTATTGCTATGATTGTCAAATTAGTTATTTCCAAGGAGAAATGTCAATTTAGGGTGAGTCCAAGTGTATGGAAGGAGATTTGTTATGTGGGACTATCCTGACCTTACTAATCTTTTAAGTTTAACTCACAAACAAGAAGATATCTAGGTGGGGAGAGTCGAAATAGGCTTCACAAAGTCGGTATGATATGAAAGATAATCATACTTAGGGAGACATTAAAGTTAACCCTATCCGAACTTAATGAGGAACATTGGTGAATGGATATGATTATAATCTGAAGAAATTAGTGGTAAGTGTAACGTGGAGAGTTTCAAGAGTCTACTTAATACATTAGTCTTTCGAAAGCGAAGTCTACATTTAATGTTGTTTGAACTGCTTTGAGTTGTATGTTGTTGGAGCCTTGTACTAATTGATTTGATGAATGTAAATTGTTTATGTTATTGGGTTGGTTTATAAAATGAATAATTTGTTGTTTGAGCCAATTGGATTGAGTTTTGAATGAGATTGTTGGATTGAGTCATAAGGATTGATGTTGGCAATTGATTTATATGATTGGAATATATATGTGTGTGGTTATTTTACTTAATTAATTGTGGATATTTTAGTAATTTAAACAGAATAAATATGTACATCCACATATCCAATTGAAAAATTCGAAAATTCTCCAAATCTATACCAAGTCAATGTGGTGATTTCCTGTCAAAACAGTGACGGGTTCGGACAATACCCGTAGGAGTAGGTTCATGCAAGTCATTCTTTTTTGGTTAAAATTCTATTTTGGTCCTCTAAATTTTACAAGAAGATTCAAGTAGATCCCTATTTTTTAGTTGGTTCAATTTAGTTTTTTAATATCTTGAAATAATGCAATTTAGTTCTTTTCGTTAGATTGACGTTAGATTTTTGTTATAATTTATACATAAAATCACTCTACCTGAAAGTGATTTAATGTATAAATTATAACAAAATTTAACGTAAATCTAAGATATATAATCTAATTGATCATTGTTTTTATAAACTAAAGAAATAAATTAAATCAAATAAAAATTAAGAATTTAATTAAATTTTTTATAACAATTAGAAGACTGAAATTTAGACTTAATTATTTTTTTATCAGCACACAAGTCATTGATGAATTGTCAAGCATATATTAAAGAAAATACAGGATTTAGATATATTCTATATCTCGTGAGAAAAAAAAAAAACTACTATTATAATTAAAGTAAAAATTATAAAAATAGATCGTAAAATCCTTATACATGATCTCCAAATTACGTACATTATAATCCTTACAAATACACTACTGAAATGCAATTCTTGCAAACCTACAAATTACTCTATCCGACTCTTATTTCTTAAACCAGTGCTAAACATTAGAGAGTAATCCTAAAAGTTTAATTGCAAATAAAAATAAAGTTTTGTACAATATTATCAATATTAATTTAAATGATGATGTATATCTCAGCATTTTTATTACTATTATCTTTATAATTGTTATGACATAATTTTCAATTATATTATTTATTAGAATATTAATTTAAATATTTCATGATATTCATTATTATTTTAAATATATTATATGTTTTTGTAGTATAAAAAAAATTATAAAAAAAATATAATTGTATATACTATATTATTTATTTCTAATATTTTCATAATTATAATTTTGATTTAAAATGAATGTTTAAAAACTTTACATAATTTGAAGAAAAATTTCCAGTTAAACACAATTTTATAGTAATAGTAATAATGTTAATAATTATGTATGTCGACCCTAAAATTATATTTAAGTTTCTCCATTACTTTTATCTTTCCGATTTTAAGATGTTAAAGTTCTAGTCCTCCAAACTTCATTCAAAAACCCTCTTTTCTTCCTTTACATACACTACCTAAATCACTTGGAATATGAGAAACAATACATTTCAAATTAGAAAGGCAGTTTCAAGAAGACAAACTAAATTAATGGGAAAAAAAATCATTACTCAAAAATACCTTTAAAAACCTTTTTGAAGCATACACGAAATATAGATTTTACGAAAAATACTAAAAATAACGCTCAACAAACTTCACAGTTGCATGAGTATTTTGTGCGTACAAGAAATGCAGAAAATCTGAATCAAATTGGGAGAAGAAAAAATAAAGTATTTATTATTCTGGTGCAAGTTATCAAGCAATTCGAAAGCTTTGTTCAAAGCTTGAAAATGCCCAACTCAATGTTCCTCATCTTTGAGTTGAGAGAAGTTACTTACACGATCCTCTCCCTAGAGTTACTATCACTCGGATTTGGTATGAGCCAAAGGGCCAGCATGCCAAGTTAAAGTGCACCAAAGACTATCTTGGAATTGTTAAAAGAACAGAAAATTAGGCAGTTCATGATTTCAGCAACTCAAAAGGACTGAGGAGGCCATAAAAAGAACCCAGGAACTGGTGGTGGTGGAAGGATGGTGAGTGAAGTTGCATTGGTCACAATTGCAGCAGATTCTTGTACTGAGCTACTTCCACCGCTGGAATGATGAAAATGGTGGAGAAGGTTTTGTGGGTACGCATTTGCAGAATCATAAGGTATAGATGCAACTGGCTGAATGGCAGAGAAATTGATGGTGCTACTCTCGTTTGTGCCCTGAGGTTGCTCATTAGTACTACCAACAAGATTTTTCTTCTCCGATTCTGGGGAGGAAAGTTTCAATCTTTTTGCTACCCCACCAACTGGAAGAGAGCTATTCAATATATTCTCCACATCGTATCTGTTCATCTCAAAATTGGTCACAGCGCTTGCACCTCTGAACTTTATGGCTGCAATATCATATGCCTCAGCTGCTTCCTCTTCAGTCGCTGCAACAACGCAACAACAAAAACTATTCAACTTCCAGCACAACAAAAACAAACATTACACAACACGTAAGTAACAAGACCAATGATTAACATTGTTAGCATTACTCTGGACTACCATGAATGAAGACTTTGAAAACTTAATTTTTTAACATGATATTATGTCACGGGCTCAAACTATACGATCCGTGTGTTTGGAAACACAGTAGAAACGTGAAAAACACAGTGAATTCGTGATGCCAAACACCCTAGATATCATTTGTGAAACATGATATTTAACCATAATCCATTAAACCTTTCCCATCACAGTGTTGAAACAAGATATAGGGTATAAACTTGCCAAATGTTCCCAGATATAGATCCTTGTTTCCCGCAACTCGGCCGATTCTTGCTTGCCATCTACCTTGTTGATGATGCCTGAAAGTTCAAAAAAGTAAAAGCATAAGAGAAATAGGGAATATAATAACAACATCAATAGTGTCAGAATTGTTTATTTTAATGCATGAACCTCGTAACACCCCTGTATGCAGAAGCTCCCCTTGAAAATCCACTACTTTTCCTGCAAGGAAACCGGTGCAATTTTAATTCCAGGATAGAAATAATGTGCTAAATATGTTTAACTGGGAAGAGTGCGCAAACCTTCGCAGTGATGCAATGAATTCTTGCTTTCCTGCATGTTTCATCTCCTCCAATTCCTTTGTATAATTGGAAATCTGAGACATCAGACAATAAAAATACCATGCTAAGCGCTAAAGATCCAAAATACAATTCCTATTTCTACATTTCAAGTGTCACCAATATAAATCTATAAAGTTCTATATTTGAAACATATAATACAAAAACCAAGTGTTTGACAATAATAATATTCATGCTAAATCATTGCGCTGAGGTTCCTGCAAGATTCTACTTATTGTTGACCACTTCAACTTTGCTGAGACCCTTCATTTACGTAGATCATTAGCCTCCAATTTTTTTATACTACCTGATGCATGTTTCTCTGAAACCAGGATGACCAAGTTTGATTTTAACTAGTATCAAGTGAGCACAATACACGAACTTCGAGTGTGAACTAAAAGCATTCCTCAGCAGAATTTCCCTCACTCTTTTAGCCCCGTTTCAATACTTTTAACTCAACTATATACGTACGATTTCATGCATACAACTAACAGAGATCTGAACAGAATATTATTAGAAGTGACTATTACAGGAAAGTTGGTGGTTGCTGTTGGTCCCCAGTACTTGATAGCTGCTAAATCATACGCTCTCGCAGCCTTTTCTTCCTTGTCATATCCACCTAATAACTCATACAATTTTACAAACACAACAATTTATCATCTCTTATACAGTATTAAGTTTAAAATAAGTTGGGAAATGACCAAGGATAAAAATTTCTTACCCAAGTACACTGTAGGAACAGTCAAAGGACGTGCGACACAGTGATGAAGTGCGCGATGCCACCACATTCCATGCAAAGAAACAGCGATGAAAAAGCCATGAAAAATCAAATTTAACCTTACGGAGTGGTCAAAATATTCAGGTAAAAACTACTTTTCTTAGCAAAAATGTAAACGACCAAAGGAAAAGTGATGAAATGCATGCAATGGCGCCTGCACGCAAGTTACTTTAATTTTTTTTTACCCTCTTTTTCTCACTTTTCTTTGGTTCCCCATTCTAGCCAAAAGATAATACACGAGACGCCATCCATCTGCGATGCCCGTCTTTTCTAATAGCAGACAGACACCGAAGGACCCCATCAAGGTTTAATAGTAGCAAAAAGTTATAAGAACCGATTGATGTGAATTTTCAAAATTTTGACTACACAAAAGCTTAATAATCCACTAGAGCCAAATAAAACCAGGCCAAAAGGAAATGTCAAATTGCCTATTCTAATGAGGAGACAAAATGCCTTTAATTTAATTTCCCTTTTCTTGCAAAAAGTGATTATTTATTATAAGATATGAACAGTTATACATGTAATTTGTGACTGCAAAAACATCCAAGGATCTGATAAATCCCGTGAATTTGTTTCAGAATCTAGACGACATTATTATTTGCGGGCCCAGACACTGTAAAAAAAACCCTTTCAGCCAACATGGGACTCCCCCCACATTCATGTAAGTGCAAATTTCAATACAGTGAGCGAGAAATGATGTTGTGGTCAAACCCAGCTTTCCTGGCGAATTGAAAGCAAAAGTAAAAGTTAAAGCCAAACTCAGAATGAGAGAGGGTCTCTCACATTTGGACGCGCCTCTTCCAAACTTCCACTACGGAACACAAACAATGCTTAATTGTTTTAAAGTCTGAATGTATTGTAGCAATTTTAACGTAAGTAAACGAATTTAAAGTTTCAACATACATTTTACTAGTACAAAGTTAATTTATCAAAATCAAATTTTAAACAAATATGAAAGCAGAGGCATTTTCGCAAACAGGTCCCAAACAGGAGAGAGATTAACCATGAAAAATGGCGGCACATTGGATCAAATCAACTGAGAGAAATTGCAGACCCCACCCCACCCACAGTGACAAAACGGCGGCACATCGCATCAGAGTAAATCTCACGCTTTATTTTTAGAACAGAAAAAAATGTACAGGAAAAAAGTTACTAAAAAAGAAATAGAAATTTCCATTCTATTTTGAAAATTTGAACCAAAAAGACGCAATTAAGAAATGCTTAGTACATGTGTACACATAATAAGCATTAATTTAACTGCACTTTCAAATGCATGCAACCCTCTTTTTCTGCAGTAGAGTCAGTTTCCCTATTTATTTCCTTTTGGATTGCTCCTATTTTCAAAGTTCATGATAAATTAAAATACATTTAACAAAAAAATAAAGATAAATTGAAAACAATGGAAATGAAGAGATAATATAATAGAGAGAGAAGAACCTTGACGCCCCTTCCTGGCCTGACCCTCTCGTCTACAGCTGTTATCCCATAGATGCGCTTCATATCTACCCGTCCATCGGTGTCTGCAGTGAACATTCCCAAAAATACAAATTAATAACAGTAATACAAAAGGCTCTTCAAAACATGCCAATTTCATCACGCCCTTGACCAATTTTCAGTAAATGACAACTGAACCCTCAACTAGCCACACTGGTTCATTAATTTAACACACAAAAGGAACTTAACAATGATAGAATAATCACAATAATGATAATAAAAATAACACCATAAAAAAGAAATTGAAGGGTTGATGATGGTGGGTGGTGTTTTACTACCTTGTGACCCCTCTGTATATTGAAGTTCTCTGGCCAATGGTCTGAGAAACCTTCTTAGGTGTAGCAAACTCCACCGGAATGATGGCTTTCTCATGTGCAGCAGCATCACATAAAGACAAAGCTCCTTTGCTAGACTCTCCTGAGTGGGCACCTAACTCAGCTGGTGCAACCCGAGTGGTCTTGTCTGAGGCTGAGTCATCCAACTCGGGGCTCGAGTTGGTACCTGAGAATGGTTGAAACCCTGGAATGGCGTTCAGATCTTGCTGGTCGCCGAAGTAAACAGCGGCAGAGCCATGGTCGTAAATTTGGGTCAGCGAAGAATCGTCTTGTTGAGTCTCCGTTTGGTTCTCCAAAAAATCCTCCACTTTCGGCACCACGAGTGGCTGGTTTTCACTCTCAGAATCCATTAATCCCTTGGAATTTGTCCACCCTGCAAAAAATAAATCCCAGTAAAAAATATAATAATCATACTCATATATATACGTACACAAGGAAGAACAAGCTTGCTACTCTGAATGTTGAAAAGATTGTGGTTGTGAATTACGAAGTGAGAAACGAAATTGAAGATCGTGCAGGATAAATAGGAAGGGGTTGACGTGGGTGAGTGAGTTGGGTTTGTGAAGAACATTTCCGATTCCAAAAGAGTAGAGGCATAAAGAAGAGTGATTTAGAGAAGTGGCGTTACCATTGGTGGCATAAAAATTATCGAGCATGCAGTGAGAGGAAGAGTCCGGGGATCTGAGCATTTCCATGGGAGTCAACGAAAACGTAAGCCAATTTGTGGCACCGGCCATGGTTTTTGTGTGTCGCTACACTTCGACCAGATCAGCAAAACAAGGACAGTTTCAGAAACGGGTTTTCTGTCGAAAAAAACAAATGACCCAACAAACAAACAAACAAACAAGAACAACCCCGAAACTGAAATCACCTCTCTCCAGTCACAGCTCAAGGCGTTGCACTGTGTATCTTTGTGTGTGTGTGTGAGAGCGATAGACAGAGCTATCCCAGCCCCACCATGCTTATAGTACTGCTACTCATAAATAGATGAAAGAAATTAAAATAAGGTTGTGAGGGTTGGTGATGGGTTAGAATGAAATTGGCTAAGAATGCATGCAAGAACAGTTTCTTGAATCAAAAGGAGTTTTTAATAAAGAGAGAGAAAAAAAAAGCTTAGAAGGGAAGATGAGTTGAGTGGAAAGAGCAAGGTGTTGGTTTATAAGGGGTGGGTTTAGCGGTCTTGCCTGTCAACAGAGAGAGATTGAGTGTTACTTTTCACATACAAAAATTAAGTCTAACTTTAAAAAATCAGTTTCACTTTGAAAAAATAAATTTTCTTTTCTTTTTATTATTAGTATTATTGTTCTTAACAGAAGAAAATTGTCTGACAAGAAAGAAGGTTACCAAAGATGCGGGCTGGCAAAAAATTGAAGAATTTGGCAGGGTTCCTAAGCAAATTACCAAAATAGCCTTACTTTTTGTGTAAAAATAGTTTTTAAATAGGGAAAAAACGATTCGTTTTAGTCCCACACATGTCTTGCATGCAGATGCAGACTCCTTGTTTACACTCTTTCAGTAATTACTCTATTTAGATGAATGCGTTACGGACCATAATATCATTAAACAAATACAAAGTTTAAGGTTTAATTATAAACTTCTTCTCTTAACAAAATTAATAATCTTGTTCTAATGTAAAATAAAATCATAAAATTGTTATTTATAGTTCTGTCAATATATATTCTTGCAAAGCCTGATATTTTCTTAATTTTCTAGATTTTGTACTCTCTTCTTACTCCTGTAGTTTTTTTTGTTCTAAGCTTAAGTCATTGTTACATTAAATGTTCATAAAAGACTCCAACTATTGTATCTGGATTCACTGTTTATATACTACTTATGAACCTTTACTCTGTAGACCTAATTAAGCTCAACTATTTAATAATCTTCATTATGTAATTTAATCTGAGGTTATTAATCTAATTACAATATTTGTTAATTAATGTCTTGGTGAAGGTCATTGACAATGGTTGATACATTGTGTGTTAAACCCGAAAGATAATAATTCTCAGTGTTGATAAGTTAACTGTCCCCCATAAGTAGTAATTCTACCATATATATTATTAGTTAATAATAAATTCATTTTGAATTTATATTTTCTAAATTAACTTTCTGAATAATACTTTTATCCTTTTTTATGTGTTTATCCAACTAACCTCTTTATTTTTGATAAATATTATTTTATTCTAAAAATAATTAATGCAAAAATTAATTATGGATTAAACTTTTAAAAACCAATTAACATTTTTTTTTAATTTGAATCTAATAAGTTGCAAACTTTATTTTGAAATTCACCACTAAATTGAAAAGTCCCCTTAAAAATATCATATACTGCATCGGTTACAATTTTTTTTCTATCTATTTATTTATTAAGTTCAATTTAACCCCTTTATTTTAAATTTTAAAATGGTTTAGTTTGATAGCTAATCAATATAAACTAAATCAATGACCATAAATTGGAATGTATGATCCAGTTGTTTACACTCTATACACACTAAAAATACAAAACCCGCTCTAAGATAATCCAATCCAATATTTTGTATAGGTTACAATTTTATTTGAGTACTTAAATGTAAAAAAGAACTAAGATATATAAATATTTAAATAAATCCATAATATTATATAATACTAAAAACTTAAACAATTAATATTAATATTTATTTACATTATATTAAATAGTTATACATTATATTAATATATTATGTTAAATTAATACTGATGAAATAATTATATTAAAATGATAATTATTATTAATATATTTTTTTTCTTAGTAACCTCGGAACTTAATAAATTTTTATTTTATAATATATTTTTAAATAAAAACACCAAAATAAAAACCAGTGAAAGTTTTAAATTTTACAATTTTAAATTTCAAATTTTAACTTACATTTTTTAAAATAAAATATATAAAACGTTATTTTTTTAATTTAAAACAATGAATTTTTTTCCTTTTTGTACACATTTTATCTTTAATTATATTCTTAAATTAAAAACTATAAACTTGTCATGTATATTAAAATTGATCACATACCAACATTATAAAATGCACTATAAGTCACTAACCTTTTTATTAATTAAGTATAAACATTATGGGTTAGAAGTGACTTTTTGTCACCGTCTCATAAGAAATTTCAAAGCACTAACTTCTTATTAATAAAATACCATAATACAAAATATTTTTTTATAGTTCTTTTTGTGTAACTACAGTTATCTACAAGAATATACAGATCAGTGTGTGGGTATGTGTTTCTACTAATACAACTAATATTTTACCATATTTTATATTTTTTATTATATTTTTTAATTAAAAAATATATAAATTAATCATATATCAAAACTAATTATTCATATCAACGTCATATATATTATAAATCATTAACTTTAATATTATAATATAATACAAATTGTTCAATATTTTATTAAACCACTATTATTATTATTATTGTTATTATTAATAAGTGGGGTCTCCTATAATGAAAAATTATTTTGATAATATAAAGTTGTTGACAAAAATGCTGAAGGTTTTTATTTACAATTTTGTTTAAATACTACAATTTTAAAAGAATGTGTAGAAAATTGAGTAAATAATTTAATTTAAATTAAGTTCTCTTTTGTTATTTTTATAATAATTTTTTTTTTTAAAGTATCAACAAAAAGTTTAATTTCAAAAAAAATGTTAATGTAATTTTTAAATAGTCAATACAAAAGCTACAATAGTTTGTAGTTGAATAATAAATTAAAATATATTATCAGTGCACTTTGACTAAAGTTTTTATTACTCTCTACCAGTTATTGAGGATATTAAGTATTACTATATTATTTTGTAGAAAGTTATAAAAAATATTATGGAAAGTAATATAAAGAGACGTGGAGAGAGTGAATATGTGTGTGGCTGTGGAGTGAAAAACTTTGAATTGAGTTTTGGAAGTAGACTGAACTTTGTATTGTACTATGACGTAGAATTGAGTTGGTAGCATGAAATTAAAGTAGTATTTCAGTGAGAACGAAAACACGAAAGTCTTGCATGAGAGATAGCATGGGAAGTTCACACGTAGAAGAGAGGTGAAGAGATTTAAAAACACGTAACAGTATGGTATTTGTTGAATACGCGGTGTAACAAACAAACAAAGCAACGCAAGCAAAGTTGATTTTTTTCTTAAAATCGACTATGTTTGCATATAAATGCAGTATGGTCTACGTTGGTGGCATTGGGTCCCATCCCATGAAAGTTTGAGATTGAATCTACATCAGATGAGACGTGGCTTCTCGTTAGGTTAATTCACAGACACACCTCGTGTGCTTATGCACGAGTCTGCTAAATAAATTTTCTTTTTCTTTCAACCTATCCTATTGGTTAGCTTTACCTCGTGTTGCCTTATCTTTTACTCACGTTGCACACTCCAAATTTATATATTATAATAAAATAATATTTTTTTACTATATAATCTTCGTATAAAATATATTACTTTACTTACATTTATTTTGATCGTAAGACAAATAGATAGTGAATAAAAAAAATTCAAATTTAAGAGTTACAAAGTTTTTTATTCAGCCTGATTATATTTCTAAAGCTTTCTTCTCCTAACTATGTCGTAGTTGTTCATGTAATTAACTAACAGTGTTAAAATAGGTCAATTCTTTTATTATTAGCCCGTATTGATGGAATAGATTGACCCATTGAAAATTCTAACCTGCTTAATCAAATGGTGGTGGCCTACCAACAAGCTAGAAACTGAAACGTCAACCTTTTTATTATATTTTTATTTTTTTAATTGTTTTTTAATTATATATATATATATATATATATATTATTGTGAACATTTTTAAATTTTAATTGACTAATAATATTTCTAATAGAATAAATTAAAATAATTATTATTTTTACATGTAAATTATTATAATATAATTAATAATTAGAACTTGTAATTGTTAATAACTTTAATCACATTATGGTATATTTAAATCATTTAAATAATGTAACAAATAAAAATCATTTTTTTAAATAATTTTTTATTTTAATTTCTATTTTAAAAAATTAATAGATCAACTTGTGTCTGTGCATATTTTGGTTCATCATTATGACAAGTCAGAATGGATCAGGTTAATAATTTCAACCTACCTACCAAATTTTGGTGGACTAAAGGGTCAGTTCACTGGACCATATTCATTTCCCCTTATGCATATAACATGTCTATATTTGGTCCATCATTCTGACAAGTCAGAACAGATAAAGTTAATAATTCCAACCTATCCACCAAATTTTGGTGGGCTGAAGGGCCAATCCACTGGACCAGACCCATTTTACCTTATGCATATAATATATCCATTTTTGGTCCATCATTCTGACAAGTCAGAACGGATCAGGTTAATAATTCCAACCTACCCACCAAATTTTGGTAGGTTGAAGGGCCAGTCCACTAAACCAGACCCATTTTACTTTATGCCTATAAAATGTCCATTTTTGGTCCATTATTCTAATAAGTCAGAACGGATCAGGTGAATAATTCCAACCTACCCACCAAATTTTGGTGGGCTGAAGGGCCAGTCCACTGAACCAGACCCATTTTACCTTATGCGTATAACATAATATACTCATATTAACCTTTAAATTATTTTACAATACTTTATTTCACAATTTAATAATTTAAATGTCACCGCTAGAGATGGCAAATAAACCCGTCTCCGTGGGTATTGTCCGAACCCGTCCCCGTTTTGACGGGGAATCCCCGCATTGACTGGGTATGGGTATGGGTATGGGGAATCCCCGACTTTTTCAATTGGGTATGGGGATGTACGTATCCCCGCCATAATACCCGTCCCCGCCATATCTCCATCTCCATTTAAATTATTAAAATATTCATA
>Ga0209589_1001158_pt1 | contig 42322 bp, 19 predicted proteins | sample CowpeawhiteBW_FD_187525 | JGI IMG/M metagenome (GOLD analysis project Ga0209589, IMG submission 187525) | Root nodule microbial communities of legume samples collected from California USA - Cow pea white BW (SPAdes) (version 2) | ecosystem: Host-associated > Plants > Roots > Nodule | place: USA...
GTTTTTTTTTTAAGTTTAAGACAAAAAAATAATTTATCATAATCTAATAAAAATTGAGATGTAATTACTAACAAAAATATATAATAATAATAATATTATATATTACCAATAAGAATAACAACTTTACTACTAATAATATAATGTTGATAATACTAATAGTAATAATATATAATAGTAACATATAATAATAATACTAAAATTTGTTATAATTTTACTACTATCACTATAAATAATATTATTAATAATTAGAAATATTAATACTTATAAAAGTAATACAAATAATAATATTATTTATAATTAATATTATAAATGAAATCATAAATAAATGAAAAAAATAAAAACAAATTGATTTTTGTAGGATTTGAACCCGGGTCCTTTTGTACCAGAGTTTTAAAATGACGAAAAAACTAATTTTTATGACACGTGTCAATAAAAGAAAATGGGTATTGTAGTAATTTTGGTAGTATATTCTTTTCTTAATATGTAATATATGGATGCCTATGTCTCTTCTCTCAAATAAAGTAATTAAAAAAGAGGAAGAATTTTGAAATTTTGGTGAATCTTTAGATCATGATTTTTAAGAAACTGAAGCATAAAATGTATGACTATAGTTAGATAAAAAAAAAATCACATTATAATCAAGAGTAAATTACGATTTTTTCATGAACTGTAGCCTATTATGAACTATAACAACGGTCAACTACATTTTCCAACCGTAGCCTATAACACTAAAAAGAAAAAACTATAGTTATATCCTTTGTTGCACTAGTGAGATGAATGTGAAAAAAATTATGAACGCGAATGAAGACATGTGTAATGATATTTATATGAAAAATGAGAGAAGAAAATTATCTGTGGATATTTGTTAGACATTGACATAACTTTTATAAAATTTTCTTGACTTGTATATAAACTAATTTTAATATATAATAAGTTTCTTTTATTTTTCTTTTGAAATACTTATGAAAAAGCTTATACATACCTCCGTTGTAATCCCATGGTTTGCCAGAGATGCACGTTAAAGGACAGCAAGAGCAAACAAATATCAGTACATTCCCCCATGATTCTCATAAAAGGCTACAACAACCCTCCCTTAAGATTCCTCCCCCAAAAATACAGTGAAGAAACTCAATAAATTAAAGGGTATACCCGATTCATGTGGCATAAGAAAGTAAATTATGATAAAATGTTTTTACAGAAATGGAGAGAATATAGCCTGGATTTTTGGAAAGATGTGCATTTACCTTTGTTTTTCATTCTACTCTTATCTTACCCTTCTGAATTTGAAGAATTATGGTGGGACAAGAAAAGCCAAAAACTATAGAAAGAAATTGATTAATGAGTAAAAGTAATTAAGATGAAGAGCATATGTGTGTAACAAGGATGGTAGGTTGTGGGGACCCATGCACATCCTTCATGGGAGACATATATGTCACTGCTTCTTTGGCTTCTTTCACTGCTAAATCAGAAAATTTGCGTATATTTCGTAAAGAGTATATCTATGTGCTTTACTTTCCGTCTGTCTTTCCCAATTCTAATTTCCAAAAGCAAAACTGTGTATACTTACTTCTTCCATGTGCCCACACCCCTTTTCAGCGTTTCTTCCTGCTTTTCCTCACTGTTTATTAGTGTTTTCTTAACATCATTTCTTCTTTACATCTCTTCTAATCAATGCCAAAATCCCTTATTCTTTTCTTTCATCTTGGTGTTCATATCTTGGTTTTCTAAAGTTAGAATAAAATAAGTCTAATGTTTTTATCTTAATTTTAAATGATGATCAAACAGTCTGTTAATCAATTATTCGATTAACATATTCTTTTTACCATCAAATAATATTTTTTTTAGATTTAACCGATTCTTTACACATAATTAGTTAACTTATTTTTATAAGACTAAACAATTCTTCTTTTATAGTTGAAAATTTTTATAATTAATGTTACTGATCAATCTAAAAACTAATACACAAATCAATTATAATTTTATATTCATAACAAAAATTATTTTTAGTTGCCAATTATAAATTGAAATTGAAATTGATTATTGACTAATAATTTCTTGTCATTAAAATTAGTGATTATTCAGAGATGATCTTGTAGCACTACAAGAAAATCTTCAAGTATAGAATTAATTTTAAAAATAAAAGATAGTTAGTATTGACCAATTTAGATACCAATTTATAAAATTAAAAATTATTAGTCGCTAAAATAATCATTATTATAAATAAAAAAATTATAATTAGTCACTAATTAATTAAAGATCAATTTAGAAACTAAGTCATTTTGATAGTCAAAATCTAAGTAACTAATTTTTAATGACAAATTTCTTTTAGTAGCCTAAATCATGTTAGCTAATTTTAAAGACTAATTTAGTGACAAATTATAATTTTTTATTCATAATAGTGACTATTTTAGTAACCAATAATTTTTAATTTTGTAAATTAGTATCTAAATTGGTTATATAGTTACTAATCATTATTGGTCACTAAGTTTGTTACTATTTAGAATATTTCTAGATATATCTAATATTTTGAATAAAATAAAATTTAAAAATATATATATATATATATATATATATATATATATATATATATATATATATAAAATATATATAAAAAATATAAAAAAAAATATAAAAATATATATATATATATATATATATATATATATATATATATATAATTATTTAAAATGAATCTTAACAAAATAAATTAAAAAATATTTTAATAAAGGATTAAATCAGACATTTAATATAATAAATGAATACTAATCCTGAGATATAAATAATTAAAATACGTACTTTCAAATCTTCTAATACAGTAAATCATAATGATTTATGAAATAACAGTGATGTTGGTAATCTCTGACGGTATTATGGGATAATGGTCACGTGATAATAGAAACTTTTTGGTGGAACAGTTTTACAATAAACCAATAGGGTGGAATATTGATTCTCCACCTTTCTTTTTTTCACATGAAAAGAAACAAAAAGAACAAGGGAGTGATATGGATTTGAGTTTGGAAGAATATATTTTTATCGAATCTTTAACATAAAGCAAATTACCATTCCTTTCCTGGGAATACTACTTTGTTTCTAATCAAATTCATTGTTTTCAAACCATCTCTACTGTGTCTAATGCCTTCAGAAGATTCTTTTCTTAAGTAAATGCCAGATGGAGTTGAATCCTTCAAATTTTTTATTATTTCTTTCCCCATACGTATATTTTAACATTTAGATTCAAATTAATTAATTCAAAACTAAAATTTCTCATTCAATCATATATTCTATTTTACTTATATTCATTTTATATCAAGAAAATAAACACTTTAAATATGAATATCATATAATTAAATAATTACCAAATGATTAAATACATTAAATAAAAATCACTAAAATAAACTTTTATATACTTTTAATATTTAATTTTAAGTCTAATTTAATTTTGTAAAGCTATATATGTTAATTGAGGGTTGGTTTTTATGAATTGAGTTTTAACCTAATCCAATCATATAAAATTGGTTAGTGTACTCTATGACCCATCGGCCCATCGACACTGCATGGCCCACCGGTCCATCGGCACAAAGAATCTTCCTGAAAACTCTCGTTTTACCTTCGTCATCGAACAAGGCTGGGAGGGCTTGTATCGGTCACAGGCTGCTGCTAGCAACAGATAGACCATGTGGCAAACCTAAGCGACCATCGGTCGATCGGCCACACGAGTGAAACACATTTCATTGTTTAAGGCTACTTAACCATAAAAGATAACCCGTCTGGCCAAGCGACCATCGGTCGATCGGCCAAATAAGGGATCATTGGGCCGTGATTAAGGAGCCCTAATCATAGGCCCACACCGGAAACTATAAATAGGGCCCAAAGGTAGGTTGGTGATGATCTTTAATTTCGTATTTATTACAGCAGTTACGTTTATCGACCGATCGACCTTAAAACTGACTTAAGCATCAGAGTCTTCTAGACAGGTACACCGATCGCCCGTTCAACCGATCGGACGGAGAAGAAGATTGCGTGGAGTGAAAGTTCGAACGAATTACTTGGAAAGGAAGCATCGAGGAGAAAAAAGTATAATTTGAGTGGTATTGATAGGAGCTTAATCCCTACACCCAAAACAATTAGTAAAGTGAAATTTATATCTTCTATTTTGTAAGTTCGTTTTATTTCTAATTCATGTAAAATTAATCTAATTCAATCTTAAAAAGTTAATTTATAAAGTAATGTTTGAACTCATTTACATATTTATATATTATAATAATATATCATCAAAAGTAGGATATCTAATGATATGTAATAAATCCATTCTTTTAAGCTAAGAAAATTGTTAGAGTATTTTATGTACAAATACGTACTATATATACTAATAATTAACATGGGGTATCTTGACTCTGATGGGGCATAAAAAAGAAAAGAAAAGAAAAGTAAAAAAAAAAGGAGGGTTTTGAAACCTTGTGTTTGCATGGGAAAAAGGTGAAGCATTGAAGGAACATAATCGATATTTTTTCTTTTCTTAGGGTTCTCCAAGTCAAAGAAAGATTTCTTGCACAACCAGCCAAAGAAGAAAAAGCCACCACACTTCCTTTTACCACACTCTGCGCCTTCTTTCCTTCTCGTGCCAATGGCTTTACCTTTCTAGATTCTTTATATAATATTTCGTTTTCAACTACACAAATGGTCCCTCCCAATAAATTCTTATTAATGTTTCCCTTGGGACCTCAACATATATTATGCTGTTTTAATTTCCTTAAAATTCCAAATTACATCATCCAAATATCTTTCCTTTCAATAAATAAACTGTTTAACAACATGAAATATTGCTTTCAAATTTCATACATGGAGATTCTATATTGAAAAAAAAAACAATCAAAGGTGATTTTTTTATTAAGAAAATTGTTTTATTTCTACATGGGGTATGACAGTCTAATGGGGTAGGAGAAATGTGATTAAAAATTCAATTTTTAGGATCAAATGAGAAAAAAAAGAGAAAATTAATAATGTATATAATCATGATATAAAGAGTGTATACTATAAATGAATTCGAATAATTATTAAATATTGCTTGAATCTTATTCTGAGTCATCATATATGCTTTGATAAATTAAGGTTACCCTTTCTCTTTAAAACGATAATCTCAAAGGATTAACTTTTTATTTCCATAATATCATGGATGGTCATTTTGGTAAATTCAGTCACCTATGAACAACACCTTTCATGTAAAAACTTCCATAATAAGTTGGTCTTGGTTCTTGGACAAATGTGCATCGAATTTCATTTGCTTCCAACCAAAATCACTTTTGTTGAAGCTTCTCATCCTTCTCTTTCTCTCTCTCTTTCTCTATCTCTCAAACCCAATTTGATTCATCTCTCTCTGTACTATTGTGCTGTTCTTTCTCCCTCTTCTTAGCCTTGGAGCTGGTTGATGGATATTGAACCCTTGTGGGCTATTGGGGGGTGGTTTTCTCTTTCAAATTGCATGGCAGAACCTAAATCATCATCACCAAACTCAGAACCATGCTCAAAATCACCTTCTTTTCTTCACTTTCTCACCCTTTTCTTCATCCTTCTCCTCCTCATCAATCTATCTCACCAACCACACCCTTCTCCCATGGCCTCTTCAGAAAGCACAAAAGCATCACCAGAATCAACCATGTCTACCACAGCCATGATGCACCACCCTCAGAACACCCACAAATCCCGTTCTCCACCTTCCAAGGGTGCTTCTGCTAGAAGAGAGTTTGGAGCTGAGGCTCATGAGGTTCCAAGTGGTCCAAACCCTATCTCAAATTAACCGGTAAGTCAGAACTCAGAGGCTTACACCACCACATGTATGAACCCTACATAGCTAGAGCTAGCTGAATATTGAAGATGACAAGGAGATAAGGGCATAGTCACTGTTGTTGTTGTGATGGTCATCTTCATACTTCTTATTTTGGTTCATCACCATTATAATATATATTACCTGTCTCAGTGAGAGCTTTGTTAGTGTTGTTGTTGTCACCATCTTTAGCAAAATTAAATATCTCTCCCTTTTTGGCTGGAAATGTATAGAAAGAGATACTCTATTTTCTATATGTATCTATGTATCTATCTATCTATGTATGTACCTACCTATTTCTTTCTTACATAGATGGTGACAGAATGGTGTTGGTGATGGCATAACTAAGCATTCAAATCCATCTGCTTCTGTGTGGTAATTGGTTTTGCTTTTCTACCATATTTGTATTGCAAATTAAGTACAAAAGAGTTCAAATTTATGTGGTTGAGTTGTGTGACATGTATCTGTGTTTTGTCTTTCACTTTTTCCTCAGATCCTTCCCCCTTTTCTTTCCCTTAACTTTTGTGGGTTATTTTTCTCCTGCAAGTACTGGGATTCAATGATCTTGGTACTTTGAACAAGAAGTGAACAATTATTGTAGAAGATGTAAAGGAAAACAACTCATTTCTTTTTGTTTTGAGAAGAAACTGATATATACTAGAAACCAGTATTTGAAACACTGGTAGAGTTGAAACTGAGAAGAATCCAGAAGAAGAAACAAGTGTGAGTAAGGTTTTGCATGGCTCTTCCAGTGGATTCTATTGGGTTTGGAAAACTGAGGATGAAGGAAAGATGCAGATAAGAACGGAATCTGAGGCACACAGTGAGCAGTGGTGTCAGATCTATGACACAACAGTGAGAGAACTTGGTACCTTTTGTTTTGCCTCAGCAAAATTATTGTTTTTTTTTTCTCTCTGTCTTTGAACATTGCGTTTGTCTTCTCAAACACATTTATCAAGAAAGCTGGTACCAACCAAAGGTCATGAGTGAGCCCATGATTTGATAATTATAACAGTATCATTTCCTAGTGCTGAATCACCTTATATTCCAATCATAAACTTTATCATAACCCCTCTTTTTCCCACTTTTTTTCTTTTCAAAATTACAACTCATTCCCTATAACTTCTTTGAATTGCAACTAGTCATAATCCATTTCACTAATATGTTGCAGCCATAGTGTAGTAGTCCTTATTTGCAAGTCAAGGAATTGTGTGAAGTAGGAACACACATGCCATGACGTACCTTTCTGGATCATATCATTGGTAAAAGATAATTTTTGTGTTTGAAATAAATATTTGGAAAATTTACTCTTTTTATAATAAAGAAAAGTTAATTATGATGTTTTTTTTGTCGTTATAACCAAATTAAATGTTTAGTCTCATGTAATGAGAGATTAAAATCTCATATTTGTACACACTATTTGATTATGTCTAAAAGGAAAACCAAAAGGAAAAGAATGATAATTCTTACCATAACTATTGTCAATATTACACATACCATTCACATCATTTTTGTCATTTTCTTAATAGTGATTCTAATTTATAATGTTTGCCTCGATTAGATCTACCTGCAAAATTTAAAATTCACAAGTCATTGTATTGTAAAAGTTAGTGGAAATATGTTGTCCATGCTAATTTGTTGCAGTTAAGTGTTTCAAAGTAAGATGATTATGTCTCCATGAAATACTAGAACCATGTAATAGTTTAACTATAATGTAATAAGTTTTAAAACTTGATTTTAATTACCAATCTATTACTTTTTAAGAAGTATGAGAAGATTTTGTGTGCAATGACCAAAACTAGCAATATGTTTAACATGTAGTTGACAATGACACTTGTGTTAAAAAATAACTACTGTACAAGTTTAAGTGATTTATTACAACATTTAAGTCATGCTTTTGTTTTTCAAAGATTATGTATTTAATATGATTATGTTAATCTCTCATTTTTATTATTAAAATAATAATTGATTTAATTTTATTGTCTAGATGTTTTTTTTACAAATGTTATGTTTATGAAGGACACATTACGCTAATATAGAGAAATGCTTCATAATTAAAAGTCCCACTATAAAAAAAAAATTATGAAACCATTAAAATTTATTTGTATAAAGAACTGTAATTTCTTTTTCATAAATAATTAATAATAATATTGTTATTATTAGTATATTATTATAGCACACAGTAGTTGATTTTGTTTTGTAATTGAAAGGGCATGAAAAAGCTGGGTTGGTTTGCATTCAAAATTGCCTTTCTGTAAAGCTGTATCTTTTGACTTGTGTCGTTTTCTAATACATAATCCCTGCCGTGGGGTTTATTGATTTTTTTGTGCCATAATTATTGCAAAAGCTAGATAACCAAAATCCAAGGCACTTGTCGATGCCCAACCATAGATTTGACAACTTCACCCTTACACGGGACCCATCTCCAATCTAAGCACAATGCATTTAACCCTGAATTCAACCAAAATTTTCAAGTTCCACATATTAAAAAAAATCATTTTAATTTTCTCTCTGAGTGTTAATCGGATATATGGATATAGTTCTTTTCACTCAATAACGTTAAATTTTCTTTGACGTATTGAACGATATTTTACTATGGTATTTGCATTATTTACACGTTATTATCACATGTTTCTTCTCTCATTATTTCTTCCTTTTATGTGGGTATTGAAAACTTCTTCTACGGTGTTTACTCCTCTGCCATTAGCATTGTGTAGCACTCCTAACCGGTGATATCACCGATGCCATTGTTCTCCTTCCTTGCATAAGATTTCTTCGTTTCAAATCCTACCGTTATCGACACCAATTTTTTCCCCTTGTGTGGGCTTCTTCTTCCCTTCTAAATCATGTAGAGCTTTTTCCTTCTTTCTTCCCCTTTAAATCGTGTGGGGCTATCTCTTCATCTCTAAATCGCAAATTGGACCGAATGCGAAAAGTTATTTACTTTTGTGATATTCACATGAGTTTCATCATCTACCTCTGTATTTTTTTAAGACATTTCTTTTTTCAAGTTAAAATGGAGTTGGTGTAAATTTCCATATATGTGATATGTGAGATAATATGAGATATTCACATGGTCAATTATTTTCATAGATGGAGTTCATTCTTCAATCAATTTTTTAATTGTTGCATAAATTTTAATACCGTAATCTCATATAATTGAGAACAATTTATTATGACAATTACCCTATGATGAACAAAGAGCTTTATAAATTTCACATGTGCTCTATGATTTTGGTCATCAAATATGCTCTCTTCTATCGTACATACCATCAAAGTTTAGAAAGTGAGGGTTTGAAATTGTAAAACACATTACATGACACTTTCTCGTGATTATCCTTTGGGATTCTTTATTTGTGTATTTTCCTTGTGTTTGATGTGAGACTTAATATTATTGGCGTTGGAGGTGTCGCCATTGATGAGGTGATGCTAATCCACAGTTGGGCGTTGCTGTTATGAGTATAAAAAGGTCTCAGAGCATAAGCTCTAAAGAGTTCAAGATTTGCTTTGTGTATTCATGTAATGTGGAACACTAGCACTTGCTTATGGCGATTGACACCAATTTTTTGGAGAGTGGTTGTGCGGACAGTTAAGCCACAATGTCCTTATGCGCATATGTGATCACACTCTCTCTTAATCCTGGTGAGATCTAACAAATGTGATGAATTGTTCACTAATAACCTTTAGTAAATCTCTCACATTGTCATTTTAATCAATAGAACCCCGAACACCAGCAAAAAATTAATCTTTATTAACGTCGCAAAGTGATAATTTAACCTCTCACTTTTCATAGAGATCAACATATGGAGGTCTCAGTAATAATGGTGATTCTAACCCAAATGGAGAAGAACTTTCTCATTCCAAAACTTATAATTATTCATTTTTTAGTTTGGGAAAACCATAATGGATATAAGGAATATTCACAAATTGAGAAACTGAAATTTTTTAAAATGCATGCTCATCATCATAATTTGAAACTATAACAAACTTCATGTTTTACCAATGCAAACATGTAATAATAAATGAATATAGTGAAATAAAACTTGTTTGTGAGCTAAAGTCTTACTCAATTAGACTCATAATATTATATTTTACAGATGAAAACACACGTCTTAATGTCTTAATGAATGAATCCAGTGATATAAAATTTGTTGTGGGCTAAAATCTTACCTAATTAGACTCATATAACCAATGATAAAATTATTATGTTTTATCGATGCAAATACATGTCTTAATGAATGAATCTAGTGACATAAAACTTGTATGTTGTTTGTTGGCTAAAGTCTTACTCAATTAGAATCATATAATCAAATGATAAAACTAACTATTATGTTTTATCGTTGCAAACAAACGTCTTAATGAATGATTCTAGTGACATAAAATTTGTATGTGGGCTAAAATCTTGCCTAATTAGATTCATATATCCAAATGATTAAACTATTATGTTTTATTGATGCAAACACACGTCTTAATTATGCTTTATCCATGCAAACACACGTCTTAATGAATGCATCTAGTGACATAAAACTTATCCGTTGACTAAAGTCTTACTCAATTAAAGTCATATAACCAAATAATAAAATTATATTTTACCGATGTAAACACATGATCTAATGAATGATTCTAGTGATATAAAACTTGTTTTTGGGCTAGAGTCTTATTCAATTAGACTTATTTAACCAAATGATAAAATTGTTAGACTATGTTCCTTTACTCAATTTCAATGGGCAATTTGAGAAATATAATTCAATCTTAATGAATGAATCTAATGACATAAACTTGCGCGTGGACTAAAATCTTACTTAATTAGACTCATATAATCAAATGATAAAACTATTATATTTTATTTTCCCAGAATTTCAAATATTTAAAATAAATATTTGCCTCAAAGTTATTTATAATACAATCAAAATAAATAATAATATTCATTACATAAATTAAATATACAACATATAATTTATATAAACATATATTACATACAAAAAATTATAAAAATTTATAGTAGGTACGAAACATATATTATGTACACAACCTTATAGTATGTAAAAAAACATATAATACGTACACAACCCTATAACTCTTTTTTATTCAGCTTTATATGAAGGAGTTCTTTTATCAAATCATATGGCAATTCATAATCAACTCATACAATAATTCAAAAAAAGGCACATCTTGACCATCACACCAGAAAATATTTCACGTTAAATTATGAATATAGAATAAAGTTATATAGTTCTCATTATTTCAACAAAATAGTGTTGGAAATATTTTAATATAATTTAAAAAATAAATAATTAAAATAAAATAAAAACTTACTGTTACTCATGTTTTAATAGACCGTTAATTTAGGTTAATATTTTTTATAGCTAATGACTATATTTTTATTACTATTTACTTCTTTGTCTCCCTTTTGTACCTATAAATACCACCTAGATGCACGGGGAGAGAAACAACAGAGACAACAAACATTAGAGTTTTCTAAAATATGTTCTTCTTTTCTTCTCTATATTATCTTTAAGACAGTGGTGTTCATAAGATTCAGAGATCCTTCACTGCACTCGATCGATCTGACGGGTTGTTGTATCTTGGGAGAGAAATGCATATGATTTGAAACACATATGAGTGTGTATTTGTTTAGCCCTGTGTAGTATGTGCGTTTTCTCTCTAAGGATAGCGCTATGCTTGTCTCAACCCAGGATATTTCTACTCCTTTCCTCATCTATTTTCTTATCTCTTATTGTTATTATAATTGTTGATCTCTGATTAATATTCATTGTTTTATATATATGTCTTAATATTATTATTGATTTAATAAATATTATTAAATCATTTTGTATTTTTATTATTACTAGTATTATTTGAGTAATCATTTTTTAACATTCTTAGGGAGAAAACACCTATCTTGTTATTTCTATTTTTTGATTACTCATCTGTATTCATTTCTAAAATTAAAAACAATGCAGAGCTGAAGATTGAAAACACATTTGATCAACTAATGTGTTTCTTATGGTTATAATTAAATCAGTCTCAACTAAGCCTAAAAATTGATGTGTATATCGATAAATATCTAGAGATGTTTCCTTCAAATTATAAATTGATTAAATTTGTTTGTGATACCTCTAGTACTGTTTTGCCATCTAGTGATAATATTATTTGTGTTTCTTCTAGTTATGACAATATGTCCAATTTCTTGAAATGATTGAAGGATAATGTAAATTGGATATTGATTTTGGTGACAAAATTAACTATTGGTTATGGTTATGTTTTAACCTTGGATGAAATTGTCCTATCATGGAAATATGTTAAAAAATTGTTGTTTTGTCATGATCTACTATGCAAGCATAAATTATTCCTTTTTCCGATGCATCCTGACAATCAAATTCTTATATTTAAAGTTCCTAGTAAAAATTTCAATGAAATTGGCATATGAGAATGATAGACAAATATATTAGAAACTGAATTATTCATGGTATTGTCTTTCTTGACTTTGTCAGGTTGGAAAAAAATATTGCAGATCTACTTATCAAAAGGTTGATGCATCAACAACAAGTATTTGAGTCGTCGAGGGGAATGAGATTATAGCCCATAAATTAGTTGCAACAATGGACACCTATCTTCACATGAATGGCGATCCGATGGAATGGAGTTCAATAGGTAACAACGAAGTTGTTGTTGACTAAAGTACACCAAATAATTTAATTAAATTTTATGTCTCATTCCTATGGCGAGGTGTATTATAAATTGTGACAATAATAAGATTGAGGTATGTGCATTATTATGCTTATTTTATAAAATACCTCTTAATAAACCCAATGGTTCATGCATGTGCATTATTTTATAAAATACCTCTTAATAAACCCAATGACAATTATTGTAGGGGTGAGTCACAAACCACTCTTTGAGGGTTTTCCTAGTGAGTGTGATGGTGGGGCCGCCATTGTGAGACATGGACAAGTCTCTAAGTGACACTCATGAAACAAGATACATGCACAAGGTCGTAACGTGCACCCATTGATTAGAACCTATGATGAACAACGATATTATATGTGTTATTTACTAAAACCCGGTCACAGGGGATGTAGCTCAAGGCAATTAAGTCTCTGCATTTTCTCGGGTGGAAGTTTATAAGCACTAGATGTAAGGGTCAGATCCGGAAGGTTCCTTACACTGAACTACAATATTTTGTTTTAAAAGATAATATATTTTATTTTATTTTATTTTTTAAATTATGTGGGGGATTGTTGAAAATATTATAATATAATTTAAAAAATACATAATTAAAATAAAAAAAACTTACTGTTACTCATGTTTTTATAGACCTTTAATTTGGGTTAATGTTTTTTATGGCTAACGACTATATTTTTATTACTATTTACTTCTTTGTCTCCCTTTTGTACCTATAAATATCACCTAGATGCATGGGGAGAGAAACAACAACAGAGACAACAAACACTATAGTTTTCTAAAATATGTTCTTCTTTTCTTCTCTATATTATCTTTAAGACAGTGGTGTTCATAAGATTCGGAGATCCTTCACTGCACTCGATCGATCTGACGGGTTGTTGTATCTTGGGAGAGAAATGCATATGATTTGAAACACATATGAGTGTTATTTGTTTAACTCTGTGCAGTAGGGGCGTTTTCTATCTAAGGATAGCGCTATGCTTGTCTCAACCCAGGATTTTTCTACTCCTTTCCTCATCTATTTTTTATCTCTTATTGTTATTATAATTGCTGATCTCTGATTAATATTCATTGTTTTATATATATGTCTTAGTATTATTATTGATTTAATAAATATTATTAAATCATTTTATATTTTTATTATTACTAGTATTATTTGAGTAATCATTTTCTAACAAATAGAAGGTGCCTTTTTAATTCATCTTCAACCTCAATAATCAGCACCCCATTGTCCAAAAATTGGTGTCAATTGTCATAAGCAAGTGACAATGTTTCACATTACATGAGTACACAGAACAAATCTCAGACGCCTTAGAGTAATTCTGACAAATCCTCGAAGGGTCACAATGCCGGTGCTCTGACATCTTTTGTACCCATAACAACAACGCCCAACACAACATTGGATTAGTGTCACTTCGACCCTTCATCAATAGCTACACCTCCAACGTTGATAATATTAGGTTTGATATCCAACTCAAAGAAAAAACACAATAAAGAATAAAAAATGATAACCATGATAGATTCAAAACAAGGCAAAGGTATTTAATTTTGCTCTAATATCAAATGTAAAACTAATGCGAAATAAAAATACTAACCTTCAGCCATTGCTAGTGTCACCTTTAATGTGTTTTTTCGTTTTAAACCCTCACACTCTAAACTTTAATGGTATAGTATACGGTAGAAGAGAGCATATTTGATGCCCAAAGCACAAAGCACCTGTGAAATTTACAAAGTTCTCTACCCATCACAAAGTAGTTGCCATCATAAATTGTTATCAATTATATAAGATTACAACATCAAAATTTATGCAAAAATTATAAAATTGATTGACAAATGAACAACATATATGAAAATAATTGACCATGTGAATACCTCATACTACCCCACATATCACATATTTGAGAAATTTCCAACATTCTATATTCGCATGTTAATGGACGAATACGAGTATCATAAAATATGTACCCGTGGATATCCGTACTCGCTAAACTCTCTCTATATACATACACCAAAATTTTAACCTTTCAGATTTTTGCCTTTGGGATCTCGCGTCTTTGATGCAAGATGTGGGAATGGGAAAACCAGGTTTTAATTAGGATTATTTTTTCATAGGATGTGATATGAGTCAAAATATTGATTTTAAATAAAAAAAAATAAAAAAAATACGATTAAATATTAACACATTGATTTTAAATGTGTTATTTTTTTTATGAATTGATTTTATTGTGTTGAACATCTTTAAATATTTTCTTTTGTAATTCTTTTGGATTTGTATGAAAATTCACATTTTTATTAAATATTTTTGTTTAGGGTTATAATTAGTTAAAAATGACAACGAAAATTTTAAGGATAAAGACTAATTTTAAAATTTTATATGAGTGATATTAGTTTTCATCCTTACAAATTTTGTTCTAATTTTAAACTAATTATAACCTTAAACAAAAAATATTTAATAAAAATGAGAATTTTAACAAAAACATTATTGTAACTTTTATATAAAAATTAAATTTAGTCCTAATTTCGAGAGAGACAAAATTGCTCAATTTTAAATAAAATTGAGACTAAATTGAACAAAAATAACAAATGTAGGGACTATATTGAATATAAACATTGATTCTAGTACGTGACATGCTACCGCGTTAACACGTAAACATTTTTTTCAAAAATAAATAAAAAATATAATAGCATTAACACGTAAACATTTTTTTCAAAAATAAATAAAAAATATAAAAAAACCACGAAGTAACACATGATACCATTAATGAATTAAACGGTATTAACAAAAGTAGACTAAATTGAACAAAATTGACAAAAATTTAAACTAATTCGAAAAAAGAAAAATTAAGACTAAGACGAAAATTGGAAAAAAAAATATTTTAACCTTATTATTAATAAAAATGATAACAGCGTCGGTCGTCTAGATTAGTGAGCAAAATGTCGTAAACAACCAAAAATTAATAAAAAAAATTGTAAAATAGAATAAGAAAATAATAAATGAATTACAAATTAACTTTTTAGGATTGTTTATTAGTTGTAACTCCAAGCTACATTGACTTCGATATAATAATTCTCTTTTATTTATTTTCAAATATCAAAATCAATTTATTTTTAAAAGATAACATATACATAATACTAAAAACTCACAAAAAAAATCTAAATTTCATTTTATTCGATTTACAGTTTACTAGAATTTTTTTTTTTTTTATTTTTTATCGTCATTCTTGAATCTTTAAAATATATTAATAAAAACTAATTTTAATATTTAAAAATATATTAAATATTGATATTTTTTTAATGTTTGAAATATATTAATTGTTTAATATATTGATATGAATGTATTTTAAAAAATATACAACAATATACTATCATTAAAAAAACCAACTAACACTTGGTCACAATTAATCCACATCTCAACTACTTTATGACAACTCTCTTCACATTAATAATATTTAAAAAAACAAATATGACATCTCTGTATATGCATAAAATGTTCATGTGCACTAGTTGTCATGAAAACTTCCAATAGTAAATTCTCTGTTATCAGCATCAAGCACAGACTTTAGTCCCCACCATAACCAACATGCCACAAACCAAATCATCTTATCACCAACCATTCACCATACTGTTCAAATAAGCTTCATTCACATTATTACCAGGGATTTCTTCCTGCACCCGTTGTTTTCTTCCTACACCCCAACTGTTACTGCAATTACCATTTTACCCCTATAAAGTACATATTAAATAAATAATAATTATTATACGTGTAATACAGGATGTATGAAATCTGGGACACACAAAATTACTAAATTAGGTTAATGAAAATTTAAATAATTAGATTTCGAAATACGATAAAATTATGTAAATTTTGAAATTCGATTTTATTTGTGTGTATGGTTTATGAATGTGGTATGCTTTTCTTGGATCCCGAACGAATTTTGAAAACCTGCAACTATACCCTCAAAAGAATTAATCGGGCTTTTTTTTATTTCATTAGTTCTTCCGGATCATGCTATCCGATTTGTTATTACTAAGAATGTAAAATAAGAAAAAAGGAAAAGTTTGGAGTTACATGAAGAAAAAAGTGGGGTGTCAGAAGAAGCGCTCTTATTAACAAATCCATGTTTGAAAATATGGTCAAGCGCAAAACCCAAATAGACTCTCACTTTATATCTTCTATTGAAAAAATTATTTTGCCAAACTAAGAAAAAAGTAATTAAGGATATATCCATATGATTTTGAATGCATATATTTAAGTAAGAAGAAGTTAGAACATCACATATTACTAAAAAACACTCATATTTTCTATCAATTTTGTTTTGAATTTTTTTATAAGAAATACTTACAAAATTTGTTGTGAAATTATTACCAATTTTTTTGTAATATATTTTGTATAAAACACTTTTCGCAACAAATTTTATAAGAAATACTTGCAAATTTTATAATTTTGTAAAAAATAATTATTCATGAAAGAATTATCTGCCAATTAAGATTTTTTAAAAAAATGACACAAAAAAATATTTTTTTGTAAATTTTTTAACAAATTTACAAGAAAAATATCATGTAATATGAGAATTTCTAGTAGCGATAATTATTACCTTGAAACTAAAGAAGAAAATATAAAAAATATAAAAAGAAGAGACAGAAAGAGAGCATTTGTTTAGTGAGCTCAAATATAAAAGCACCAAAATGATATTCTTGTTTGATAAGTTATTTATTAGATAATATCATTTGTCTTTACAGAATAATTTGATGAGATATTTTAAAATAATTTATTTTAAAAGTTTCTAACTTATAATTTATAGTAACTTTAATTACCTTATATTTTGTAGTTTATTTAATTTTTTTTATTACTGTCTCTTATATTTTAAATATAATTTCTTTTTATCTTTTTACATATTATATTTTGAAATTTTGAATTACAGACATTGAATATTTTTTAATTATTACAGTAATTTCATTACTTTTTGATTAATTTTTAATTTGTTATATATGTCAAATAAAAAAATAATTAGTATAAGTTAAATTGAGAAATAATAAATAAACTTCTAAATAAATAAAAGTTAAATTAGATTAATGTTCATCGGATTAATTGGTTTAAATAAAATGACTTGTGTATTTTTCTCACATAACTTAGATATGATGATACTTTAAGGTAGCTTAGATGACAATAGTGGAAGTTAGATGAAGAACAAGAACAAAGTATTGAAAAACAAAATAAAAACAAGTATGAAATGGGAAAGGTAAATGAACTTAGGAATATGGAAGAACATTATTGAAAATGGAGAAAACTTCATGTTCATGATAATCTTAAGGAAGAATCATTATTTGAACCATAAGAATCATTATAAAACTTTAACCTTGTATTTGGATAGATCATTTCAACAATACTTAGAAATTGAAATGTTTTGTATTTGAATTGCTTGTAATTAAATTCCATTCATTTTTTAAATAACTTGTTTTGATAAGGAAATTAAAATACCTTACATTTCAATTTCTTGTTTGGAAAAAAAATTGAATTTATTGTGAGATAAAATTTAATTTTAACAATATTTATTTTAAGCTTAATTATGTTTTGAGTTCATGATAAATTTGGAAACATGCTCGACAACCCAGATGGGTCGGGCAGACCCAACTACGCAACCGAATTGGTTAGACCTGACGACCCACCCGAGCTGGACCGACTGGGAAGCCCAGACAGGCCGGGTGGCCCGATGATCTAGAGGCCTGACGGCCCATACTGCACGATTGTGCCGTCAAGTTCTTCAATATGGCCCAGTCAAACTCGTCTTGGTCATTGGCCCAATGCTCCAGACGGGTCCGACGACCCGAGCGGGCTCGACGACCTGGACGGGCCCGACGAGTTGAACGATCCCGACAATCCGGACGAGACCGAATACCCGATGAGGTCGAATACCGGGACGGGCCCATACACCCAGACGAGCACAAAGACCCGGATGGGTTCAACGACTAGGATGGGCCCGAGGACCCGGACGGGCCCGACGACTTGGACATGTCCGACGACCCGGAAAGACCCAACGACCTAGACAAGCCCGACAACTCGTACGAGCCCTTTCAAACCGTCGGGTCCGTCCAGATAGTCTGGCCCATACTAGTCGTCGGGTCCGTCCGGGTCGTCGAGCCTGTTTGGATTGTTATACGTGTCCAAGTCGTCGGGCCCGTCCGGGTCCTCGAGCCCATCCTAGTTGTCGGACTTGTTTGGGTCTTCGGGCCCATATGGGTGTACGGGCCCAATGATTTGGAAGGGTCCGTCTGGGTCGTCGGGCCTGTCTAGGTCGTCGGGCTCGTTCGAGTTGTTTGGCCTGTCTAGGTCGTCAGGTTCGTCCGGATCATCGGGCTGGTCTGGATCGTCGGGCCCGTTTGGGTCATCAGACATGTTTGGGTCATCGGACCCGTTTGGGTCATTAGGCCCGTTCGGGTCATCGAACACGTCCTGATCGTCGGGCACGTCCGGGTCGTCGGCCCCGTCTAGGTCGTCGAGCCCGTCTGGGTCGTCGGGCCCATCTGAGTCGTCGGGCACGTTCGGGTCGTCAGGTCTGTCCGGGTAGTCGTGCCCGTCCGGATCGTCAAGAATGTGAGGTTGAGTGAGAAGAATTTCAAATTCCACCTATTTTGAGGGTATTTGAATTTCTACAAATTTAGTTAATTGAAATCCTTCAAAAAAATGCTTGCATTTGAAATGCTTTTTAATTTCTCTATCCAAACAAAACATTTCATTACAAAGAAATCTAAATTCTTCAAAAAAATGAATTGCTTCATTAAAATACTCTATCCAAACACACTCTAAGAAAATTGATCACTTTCCAATGTTCTCAAGAATTTCTCTCATTCTCAAATATTATAAAACAATGTTTGTACAAAGGATGGGATAACCATTCGAAACCACTCTCGTTGGTAAATAAAATTTACAAAAGGAGGGAAAAATAAATTTTAAAATTGAAAAACCTACATCTAGATCAATGACTATTGATTTATACTTCCTATATTTTAGTCACACTTCCTATACACAGAATCACACTTGTCATGCATAGTTTCTTCCCTTTTATTTTGACTTGCTTTGAGCAAAAGTGTTTGGGATCTATAAGGACTTAATGTCTTTAAAATGCCCAAGCTAAAGGTTAAAACAGGATGGTTCGAGCCGAAGATCAAGATGGATTAGCTCGAGTGAAAGGTCGTGATTGACCAACCTAGGCCAAAGGTCAAGACAAATTAACTTGAGCTGAAGGTCAAGACAGATGGGTCCAAGTTGAAATTCGAAACGTGTTAGCTCGGATGAAAGGTCGATAATGCAGCATTTGCATTCGTGTCATTATGCTCTCCTGCCATCGATTGTTTGTCTCATGACCCAGACGATCTTCGTGTCCGACGACCCGGAAAGACCCAACGACCTAGACGGGCCCGAGACTCAAACGGGCCCGACAACTCGTACGAGCCCTTTCAAACCGTCGGGTCCATCCGGATAGTCTGGCCCATACTATTCGTCGGGTCCGTCCGGGTCGTCGAGCCTGTTTGGATTGTTATACGTGTCCAAGTCGTCGGGCCCGTCCGGGTCCTCGAGACCATCCTAGTTGTCGGACTTGTTTGGGTCTTCGGGCCCATATGGGTGTACGGGCTCAATGATTTGGAAGGGCCCGTTTGGGTCGTCGGGCCTGTCTAGGTCGTCGGGCTCGTTCGAGTTGTTTGGCCTGTCTAGGTCGTCAGGCTCGTCCGGATCATCGGGCTCGTCTGGATCGTCGGGCCCGTTTGGGTCATCAGACATGTTTGGATCATCGGGCCCGGTTGGGTCATTAGGCCCGTTCGGGTCATCGAGCACGTCTCGATCGTCGGGCACGTCCGGGTCATCGGCCCCGTCTAGGTCGTCGAGCCCGTCTGAGTCGTCGGGCACGTGCGGGTCGTCAGGTCTGTCCGGGTAGTCGTGCCCGTCCGGATCGTCAAGAATGTGAGGTTGAGTGAGAAGAATTTCAAATTCCACCTATTTTGAGGGTATTTGAATTTCTACAAATTTAGTTAATTGAAATCCTTCAAAAAAATGCTTGCATTTGAAATGCTTTTTAATTTCTCTATCCAAACAAAACATTTCATTACAAAGAAATCTAAATTCTTCAAAAAAATGAATTGCTTCATTAAAATACTCTATCCAAACACACTCTAAGAAAATTGATCACTTTCCAATGTTCTCAAGAATTTCTCTCATTCTCAAATATTATAAAACAATGTTTGTACAAAGGATGGGATAACCATTCGAAACCACTCTCGTTGGTAAATAAAATTTACAAAAGGAGGGAAAAATAAATTTTAAAATTGAAAAACCTACATCTAGATCAATGACTATTGATTTATACTTCCTATATTTTAGTCACACTTCCTATACACAGAATCACACTTGTCATGCATAGTTTCTTCCCTTTTATTTTGACTTGCTTTGAGCAAAAGTGTTTGGGATCTATAAGGACTTAATGTCTTTAAAATGCCCAAGCTAAAGGTTAAAACAGGATGGTTTGAGCCGAAGATCAAGATGGATTAGCTCGAGTGAAAGGTCGTGATTGACCAACCTAGGCCAAAGGTCAAGACGAATTAACTTGAGCTGAAGGTCAAGACAGATGGGTCCAAGTTGAAATTCGAAACGTGTTAGCTCGGATGAAAGGTCGATAATGCATCATTTGCATTCGTGTCATTATGCTCTCCTGCCATCGATTGTTTGTCTTGAATTGTCATGTTTCTTGTAGATACCACTAGATCTTCTAAGTACACCTTGAACCCATGGTTGGTGCTGTTAGTCTCAAAATCAACGCGGGAAGTGCACCGATTACAAGGTAGCATAATAAATATTTTATCATTCTCTCTTAAGGGACTCGTGCAATACATGAAAACTCTTCCATTCACAAATCAATTAAATAACAAAGATCACAAAAACACAATAGAAACTCATTTTGTATTTTTATTAAACAATTGGTGTGTAAGAATAATTTAACATAATGTATTTACAATTTGTCAAGACTAAACTTTATTAACTTCATTCTCATGCATCACCAATCACCTCAATTGCATATTCATGTTAAAATCAATGCACAAATATACTCAAATCTTATCCCTAATGACTTTGAGCCTATGATAAGTCATCAAGTTTCAATCTCTTGAATCCACAACAAGTGAAATCATACATTAATTTCAAGAGTCTAAGATTACTAATGAATCCAGTTTTTTCCTAGATACAAGCATCCATTAGGTATTCAATTTCAAGTCTAGATTCTAAAGATACTTCCCAACACCCCAAGAATAATAAATCAAGCATGAGAACAATCCACATCAAGCCTTAAGCATGAAAATCAAATACTAACTTGAATTGGAAAAACATGTATATATTAACAATATAATTTTACACAAGAATTCAATGTTTTACATCTAATATCAACAAATAGAAATAGTTCTCCATGGTGGAGAACCTAGGGTTCTACAAAAAGGAAGAATAGGAAGAAATTGAAACAATAAAGTAGAAGCAACCTTCTCCCATGAGTCTTGGCGACTGCTTCATGCTCCAATTGCGCCTCTCATTCGTATCTCTGCCTCCAATTTCGTAGAATATCATCCTCTCCAACCCAAAAGGGAAAAAAATCTCTATGGATGAAGGAGACCTAAGAAGGAGAAAGAAAAGTTTCCCAACACCCCTAGTAGCCTCTAAGAGCCTCTCCCAAGCACCCAATGTGTTTTTCTTCGTGAAAAATGAGAAGAATTCCTAAAACTCCAGTAGAAACATGATTAAATACCCATCTTCATGTATAAGAGTCGACATTCTTGCCCAATGGCTTCATTTTCGCCTAATAAGGCCTAAAAATCGATGTGCTTTGACTTGTACATCGTTGGGCGAGCCATATTTTTGTCAAGTGACTCAAATACTGTAGGTTTGGTCTGTCATTTTTACCCAACGAGAAGCCAACTTGCCCAACGAGTCATCAGGCACCCAACGGTGGTTTTTTGGCCGTTCGAGGGTGGTCCATGGTAGTATAACCCTACAGGTGAGTCCTTTCTTAATGTTTATAGCGCTTGGTGCGCTTTTAGTGTCCATCGGCGTGGGTATTTCTCTAAATTCCATTCTTTCTTGTCCAATCATGCTTTCTCGAGTTTCAACTTGTTTTCCTCCACTAAAATTGCTTCCTATTAACTTATTTCTCACACTCAAAATAGATATTAGAGGTAAACAACCATAAAACAACTAAAATACAAAATAATGCAAAAACAAGATAAACTTGAGGATTGAATAAGATAAAAGTTATGGAGAAGTTGATTTTATTCTCAAAACTTATCACCAATAAAAGGCAGAAAATAACGTTATCAGGTGCTAAATGTTCTTGTATGGAGTCAAATTGTTCTGTATGATCATGTATGCTCCTCTATGATGCACAGATACGATACGTGTATCATATACGACACGTATCCGATACGTCGACACATTTATTTTGAAAATAATAGGATATGATACGTAATAGATACACGATATATGAATATTGAAAAAATATACAATAATTCTTAAAAATATAATAAATATATGATTGTTATTACGTGAGTCGAAATTAAAACTATATTACTAAAGTTGTCAACATAAAAAATTATAATTTATTGTTAGAAAAGTACTACTACAAAAAAATTCTTAAATAATGACCAATTTTAGTAAAAAAAAATATGTTAGACCAATTTCATAATTAGAGATCAATTATTTTGGTAGCTAAAATCTTGGTAACTAATGTTAATGACCAATTTAGAAACCAATTATTTTGATAGTCAAAACCTTGATAGTTAATGTAAGTGAACAATTTAGAAACAATTCATAACAAAGATGATTTTACTTATCAATTTAGAGATCAATTATAATTTTTGGAACTATTTTAGTTGTCAATACTTTTTAGTTTTTAAATTGGTATCCAAATTGGTCACTATATAGTGACTAATTATTTGTTGTCACAAAAATTGATCATTATTCAAATATTTTTCTTGTAGTTTACTATGATTTTATAAAGTAGAAACTTCATTGATAAGTATCGGTAAAGTATCCTAATGTATCGGATACGAATACGTGTTGGACACGGATACGTGACCTAAGTTGAAGTATCGATGCATCATAAGTGCTCCTACTCCAATGTCTGAGATAATCCTTTGTAGCTATTGATTAAACTGGAGGGGGTGAAATACTTGCAGACACTCTGAGGCTCAAGTTAGTGATATGACTAAGGTGACAAGTATATGTATATAAAACTAAAGGTAGTCCTTTCCCTTTTATATACCTTATTATTTGTACCCTTACTTGGCTAGGCTTGCTGTATATATTTTAGGAAGGTTTAGTACTACAATAAATATCATGTTGTAACATTAAATTGACATATTATTATTTTGTGCGGGTCAAAATGATGCTAGCTAACTTGATTTGATATGACCTTTGCTTGTGTATAGAGTAACTTTAGTTGTAGAGGAATGATTCCAGTCCTATATAATAAAAAAACAACTTGAATCTTATCTAAATAAAATATATACAATATATAAACTTAAATTATAAATAACTCTTAAATAATTAACATTTATCTTACTAATAACTTTATTTTTTATCACTTAATTTTTCTAAAATACTAAAATAAAATGTATCTGATATCATATGATATCTATACCTACCTATCAATAAGGAGATAATTAAAACATGTATGTATCACCCATTGACATTCATTACGCATGTATATATACGCGTCTAGTCTCATTGATACTTGAATTTGGTTTCTTAGATTAAGTATTTATGTGATTTTGATATCTCAAAGTTTTAAAAGATATATATATATATATTTTTTTGAAGTTGATATTTTCCTTTACATTTCCCTTGAACTTTGTTAAGATCATTCAAGAAAAGATGATATTTATCTTATATCCTATAATACTATGTCAAAATATAGATTCAATTGCCTCTAATTTAGTCTTGTCTCATTCTATAATGGAACATAATTGTGTTGTGTATCGACGCAATGAACTTAACTCCTCACGTTGGAATTAGTTATGTTCCTCTTTCTCTCTCATACAAATCGAGACAATGTTACAACTTTTGTCCATTTTACTCGCCACCTTATGTGGGAACATAAAAAAAATATCATCATCCAAATTTGTTCCTATACTGGCCAAAACACCTCTCCACGGTGTCTCTTTGTTTCTTGGTTTGTTAAGCCCCATTAGATGCATGGCATTTGGGTTTTGATGGGGTTTGGATCTTCATTTGGGTTGTGTTTGATACCTTGTCCTTCTATTCTCGAACCTCATTAGAATTTGTTTTCTTCTTCATCCCCTTTGTTAAAACTTTCTTCTTAAACAACCCAAATTAGAGTTTTTGGAGCTCCTATTCTTTTCATTTCAGTTTGTAAAATATGTTTTTCTTTGCGGTTATGGGGAGGTAAATAGATAAGGAAGCTTCTGTTGATAGATTGAAAATTTGGAGTCTCTAGGGTTTTATTTAAATTGAATCTATCTTAAGGTCCTTCTTTTTTTTCTCCTTGAAAAAATTAAAATTTTCGTTTTTAGTATTTGTAGAGAAATGAGTTGCTTTTCATGTTTTTCATCAAGTAAAGCAGCCAAACATTCTAACAATGGAAAGAAGGTGCATCAGCCTGCTTCTCATTCTCCTAAAGAATCAGCTCACTCCCAACAAGGTGAAATCATTTGAACAACAAATATAAATCATCAACTTTTATTATATACTTGTCATTTACATATACTTTTTAACAAAAAATTTAAGACTAAATATGTTTTTAATCTCTAAATTTCGATATAAAATTGGAACTTGTTTTATATCAAATTTTGATACAGTTTGGTTTCAAACTAATATAGTATCATAACTAATTATGTTAAATTGTTTTGATATGTCAAACAAGTCTCACGTTGACGTTTGAGTTGTTTATACAACTTGACATATTTTACCTCAAATGTCAATTTGGTTTAAAAGATTATATCCATTAAGTCTTTAAGTTTGAGGACCTAAATATATCAAAGTTTGAGACAAAGACGAATTTTAATTTTAAATTTAAATATAAGAATTAAAAACATATTTAACTTAAAAGTTTATCTCACGAGGGATTCTTGATGCAAACTTTTTTACTTACAGAGAATCACAATAGCAAGGCAAAGACAAACCATCAAACAGAACCTAAAGTAGACAAGGAGGTCAATAAAGATAACGGGAACCACAATATTGCTGCTCAAACTTTCACCTTCAGGGAATTGGCTAATATCACAAAGAATTTCAGGCAAGAATGCCTAATAGGAGAAGGTGGTTTTGGGAGGGTTTACAAAGGAAAACTTGAAAAAACCAACCAGGTAGGACATTGGCCCTTTATTTTGCAGCTATATTATTAAGTATACTTAGTTCTTTTTCTCTGCTGATACTGATGAACCTTTGAAGGACATGCATCTGACATTTGTAATTTAAATATGCACAGGAAGTAGCTGTGAAGCAACTTGACAGGAATGGATTACAAGGAAACAGAGAATTTCTTGTTGAAGTTTTAATGTTGAGTCTTTTGCACCATAAAAATCTGGTGAATCTAATTGGATATTGTGCTGATGGAGATCAAAGATTATTGGTCTATGAGTACATGCCATTGGGATCCCTTGAGGACCATCTTCTTGGTATAAGATTCTCCTTAATTATTTCTTTTGTTGTGTCATTTGTGTTGAAATCTAAAATTAATCTTTCCAACACATCCCAGCATGATTATAAATATTTTCTTGAACTTTGTTGCAGATCTTGATCCACGACAAAAGCCTCTAGAATGGTTCCATAGAATGAAAATAGCTTTGGATGCTGCAAAAGGTCTAGAATATTTGCACGACAAAGCCAATCCTCCAGTGATCTACCGTGACTTGAAATCATCAAACATCTTATTGGACAGAGAATTCAATGCAAAACTCTCCGATTTTGGACTTGCAAAGTTGGGTCCTACAGGAGACAAATCTCATGTATCTTCAAGAGTAATGGGTACTTACGGATACTGTGCTCCGGAATATCAAAGAACTGGTCAGCTAACTGTAAAATCAGACGTATACAGCTTTGGAGTAGTTTTGCTTGAATTGATCACCGGAAGGAGAGCCATTGACAACACAAGAAAAGCGCAAGAGCAAAATCTCGTTAATTGGGTGAGTTTTTATTCATCTTCGGCATCATAAACAACACCAAAAAACCAACAAAGAAAAGAAAGTTTATACATGTTGTTTGATTGTGATGAGGTTAGATTTTGGCCTAATTGTTATGAAACGAAACAGGCACATCCAATATTCAAGGAGGCAAACAGATACTCAGAATTAGCAGACCCAGTTCTTGAAGGAAAGGTTCCAGTGAGATCCTTGAACCAAGCAGTGGCAGTAGCAGCCATGTGTTTGAACGAGGAGCCATCAGTGAGACCTTTGATCAGTGATGTTGTGACTGCCCTTAGTTTTCTTGGGACACCCCCAAAGGGTGAAGAGGTCCCAGGAGCATCTCCTGTTCCCATGCCCTCCCCATCACACGATCAACAACAACAACCCACCAATGCCTCTTCCAATCTTCTTGATCAAGACATCGCTGCCATCGAACGCCAAAGAGCAGTTGCTGAAGCCATCGAATGGGGCAACAATTCTAGGAACAAAGCACCGCACCGTCAAACTCCTCCATCTTTGTAAATCCACTGCACTTATATTCTCATAATCTCACTCTACTATGTATATAACTATATGTATACACGTAAATCTCTGGTTTTTCGCCCAAGTCCAACCACAAAAAGGATGTGTCATCACTCAGAACTCCAACGCTGTTTCTACAACACACAAAAACAAAAATCGTGAGCTTTTTCGCTGCAAAGAGTTGGTGTTGTATGATCCATGGCCCCTCTATAAACTTCCGAACGCTGGTATCATCTATTGGGATAAATTTTTTCGGAGTCCCTATGAAGTTGTTATGATGTAGCATTTTCATTCTCAATGAACCTTGACAAAAACCAGTTATATAAAAAGTGCATCCTTTTATGTAGTAGTAGAATGGAAAACCTGGTGTGAAGTAATTTACTGGTTTGTAGTGTTAAAATGTATTTTGTTAGATGAACCAAAAGAAAAAATAATTAGTACAAGCTGAATTAATGAGTACTTTAATATAATATTAAATTTATTTAAATAAATACAAAGCAATAACTAAATATATTTGGGAGTGAGTTAGAAGAAGGGGATTGCTTTCAATTAGGATTATATTATCCTGAAGTGGGTCTGGCATTAAAATATTTTAGTCTCAACATTTCTTGCAATTTTGTAAACATTTAGTCTAAGATATAATTTAGGCCCTATAGATATAGTCTATTTTTATATCAATATTATCTTTTATGAGTCATAGGTATAAATAAAATACTAATTTTTATTTTCTTAAATATAGTTCAGTTCCAACAAGTTAATGCTCATGCTCATTTACAAATAAGACGGTCTTAAATACATTTTTAAAACTTTTAAGTTTTATATGATTATTTTAACTTCTAAATATATATCATAAAAGATTCATCTCCACCTTTGTACGAGTGACGGATTTTTATATGGACATAGAGAGACTATGTTCCCAATTTTTTTTATATTTATATAATTTTAAATATTTCTTTTAAAAAATTAATATATTTTTAATATATTTTATATATTTGGTATTTTTAAAATCTTTTAAATATCTACATTTATATTTAAAGAAAAAGTTCTCTATTTTTGTCTACATTTATTTTTCTATTTTACCTTTCAAATAATATTTTTAAAATTAAAATAATTATTTTATCAATCTTTTAAGTAACCATTTGTTAATTTAACTGTTATTCTTTTCAATTTGACTGGTTTTTTACAAATAATCATAATAAATAAAAAATAATTACAGTAAAATTATAAAAAATATTTATATTTAATTTTAATAATAAGAAGAATGACAATAATAATTTTATTAATTTTTATTATAATAAAAAAAATACAATATTTTTAATTTTTATATAAAAATTATATTGGGTTTAATTATTATTTTTTGTTCTTATTTTCGTTCAAAAATATCAAATTGATCCTCCAGTTCTTTTTTTAGTTTTAATTTGTTCAGGATTTTTGAAAATTTTATACAATTTGATTATTTTTGTTAAATTTCTTAAAATAGATCAAATTTTTTTCATCAAAGTTGAAGCTCTCAATAAGAATAGTTTGATTTGTTGGTGTAATTAATATAATCATAATGTCAATTTTGATAAAAAGCAATTGATCCGCTTCAAAAAATTTAACGAAAAGAACCAAATTGCATCAATTTTTTAATAATCGAGACCAAAATAAGACTAAAAAAACTGACATTTTTTTATGAAAACAAGGACAAAAAAATAATTCAACCAAATTTTGACACTCCAAAAATAGTGGTTGAAGATCCGTCACTACTTTGTACTGCACCAACTAGCCTCGACCTTCAATCACAACCAACTCGTCTTGACCTTTGACTTGAGCCAACTCCGCTCAATTCTTTGGTCCAGTCAACTCATCTAAATTCTTTGGCATCGACCAACATGTGTCGATTCTTTAGCCCAACCTGATTCGTCTTGACCTTCATCCCGAGCTAACTCAGCTTGATTCTTTAGCTTTCAAACCAACTCAACTTGACTATTTAGCCATGGTCGACTCCACTCAATCCTTTGGTGCAGGCCCATTCCACTTGACACTAAGCTCAAGATTACTCAACTCTACCCTTCATCCTAAACCAACTCACCTTGACCATCAATCCACACTAAACCGCCTTGATCATCAACCCAAGCCGATTTGACTCAACCTTCAATTTGGGGTAATTTAACTAGGCTTGACCTTGGGTCTAAGATGACTTTCCTCGACCCTTCTATCTAGATCGACTTAACTTGAATTTTATCCTAAGTCGACATGCCTCGATTCTTTAACTCAACCTTGGTCATCTCGATCATCGATCCAGGATGACTCAATTCGACCTTCTGGGTCGACTCTGCTCGACCTTTGGTTTGGGGAGATTTGATTCAACCTTTGGACTAAGCAAACTCTTCTCGAACTTTAACCCGAACCGACTTGTCTTACCTTTTGGCATGAACTTGTCTTACATTTTCTGTTGTGACCAACTTGGCTCAACCCTTTGCCATAAGCCAACTTGAGTTGACCTTCAATTTGGGCTGACTCCTCTCAAACTTTAACCTAGGTTACCCGTTTCAACCTTTAGCTTAGGTCGACTTGTCTCGATTCTTCAACCCAAGTCGACTAGATTCGATTATGTGACTCTAAACGACATTGCTCAATTCTTCATTTGAGTCACACTTGGCTTGACCCTGGACCCATATTATACTTGACTTATCATGAGAGGTACCTAACTCGACTCGACGTAAGATGATCTGGACTCTAATCGAAGTGAGGTGAACTTGACTCAACTCGACCTTAGGTGGGCTTGATGTGATTCAACCATAGGTGGGTCTAACTTGACTCTACCTAAGGTGGGCCCAACTCGATTATGTCCAATGTGGGCTCGGTTCAACTCAGCACGATGTGGATTCTGTCAACCTTCCTACATGTAACCTAACCTAGACCTCAACTCGAATGACTTACTTAACTTGGGCTCTACCTAGCCTTGTCTATCTTCATATGAGACTAACTCGCACAAACCGTTCCATGGGATGGTTCTGACCCATGGGACTTTTGATGTTATTTTGGCCATATGGACTTTTTAACCTTATAAGCTCTTTCAGTTTTGTCCTATAAGGGCAAGAGCCAAGCCTTGTGGATTGGACCAAATTGACAACTCTACATACCAATTCTCACATACAAACAATCTCATAAATAAAATGACTATATTAGGTACCTACCTACAAATATGAAGAGATTTAAAAGAGCAACAATGGTTGTAAGGTAGAGTCGCAACCAAAAGAAGTTCTTTGAGCCTCATAGTGACATGATAGTTACAACTAGAATCTAAATGTGAATACACGATACCTACTTCCACTTTATATGAACAACAAAGGTGTGATGGAGAGACACCTCTCCAACTTCAATGACCCCTTAAATGAATAACAATGATAAAAAGGACAAGAATAATGATGACATAAAACCAAAAGGAATGAAAAAGTGAGAATGTGAACCTTCTGGACTTGTAGGAAACTTTTCTACGCCAGTTAAGTGAACCTTTTAGGCTTATGAGAAACTTTTCTATATGTTAGGTAGAAAACTGACAAAAACTGCAACATTTGACGTCAGGTGACATCACACCTAACACCAAAGGTGACTTTCTACATTAGTTTCCAACTAAATATTAAAATGTTTCTTGAAATAACATAAAATTTGATGGTTGCCTTTTTGTAAGCATATACAGTTTAAAATTTCTCATGTTTTTTTAGAGAAATCATTTTGTAGATAAATGTTAACTTATTGGCAAGTGTACCAATTCGTCCCAAGTAGTAAAATAGTAGTCCAAGTGTCGTTTTCCCAAGGGATTTGTGTTTGTTAATCTATTTGTGATTATTTACTGATTTTAGCAATTGTGAAAAGCATTTTTGATTCAAAGTAAAATAAAACATACAAAATTCATAAAAATAAAGATGTGATTCGGTAAAAAGCTTCATTAGGATTGAATTTCATGAATCAAATTAATGTAACACCACACAATATATATCTCTATGAAGTCACATTCAAGTTAAAAGCATATTTACTCTAATTCCTTAGAAGCAAGTTCTAAATCATATGTTAAAACTCTAATTCCTTAGCCATTTTAGCATACAATTTGCATTAAGCTCACATTTTTAGAATGGCCAAGAGATGATGTCTATCCCTAGAACATAACTCTTGGTTGTTCTATCCATGTCTAGTTCCAATACATTTTCCAATGATTCGATAACAACAAATAACATGATATTCCTATCATACACATTAATAATCAAGATAGAATAATTGAATACGAAAGAGATTATATTGCATAGGAAAAGTTACATAGAGTATGAATTCATTATGTCCAGTCCAAATGAAAATGGAGATTAACTATTCCTAATCATCTAGAACATACAAATTTGATGAATTCGCACAAGTAGATGGAAGAATTTACTGTAGATTTGTCCCCAAATGTGCCCTAGACCGAAGTTTCGAGTTTCCTTACATTTTCACACCAAAGAACTAACTCCTTTCACTAGGCGAGACAAACTTCTCACTAGGCGAGACAGACTTCTTGCTGGGCGAGTGGTGGAGCTCTGGCTGGACGGGATGGTCCTTATAGACAACTTTGTAGACTTCCATTTTCCTATATAATTTCCTAAACAATGACCCAAGAAAAGAAAAATACTCCTAACTAAAAAATACACAAAACACTAGTAAACTTCCTAAGAAATAAACACAAAACACATGAAATAAAGACAAATAAGAGAGGTTAACAAAGCTTAAATACCAAGTATTTATCAAGCTTAACAATAAATTAGCTAATTTGACTTTAATTCATAGAGAATATTATAAGTGGTTTGATGGTTTACCTCTGTGTATTAATAGGTATAATTTGTCTATCTCGTTAAGTGTAATTTTTATATGGGTTTGGTGTGACTCCTATGCTTTGTATTTTTTTTTTGTTTTTTTATTTTAATAAATTTTCATGTGAGGTAAAAGATTGATGAGCTTTGGATGTCACTATAATTTAAATGTTAAATTTCATAGTAATATATGGTATAAGCTTATTGGGAATTACATAAATAATTTATGCTTTGTTAAAACATATTAAATCATTTGAATTTTTTTAGTTGCATATGCATTTCCTCTAAATTAATACTTTTAAACAAGTTACTTTTAAATATAATTTTAAATTAAATTATCTAAAATTTATTTTAGTTTAACTATGCTAAAAGGGTAAAATCGAATTAATTTGTATTATTACATTGTTAATAAATTTTTAGGAAAATTTATAATATAATAAGTTACTTTGTGATTGATAAAAATCAAAGGAGATTTAATAAGTTATACGTTAAATTTTGAATATAAATTAAAATTTCTTTTATGAGTTTACTTATGAGTAAATTATAAGTAGATGTAGAAGTATTTTTTTAATTAAAAAATAAATATATTGAAAGAAGAAAGAGATTTGTCCTAACTTATATACAAAGAAATATATAAAAGAAGTTAAAAAAGAAAGAATTTGTCATCATGTGTAATGTCTGCCTCTAACTAAATACATCATAATTATAGATCTGTGTCCTTCACATTGAATATTACATAAAATATCAACTAAACTATTTTTGTATAGACTCTTGAATACTTTCTTAAATATAGTGAAATCAAAGTTTTAGCATCGTACTCGTCTCCGTTGTTATAAAAGAAAGAGAAAAATTGTTATTCAAACAATTTTTGAGCTTTCCTACATCAATGATGAAGGACAGCTCGACCAAAATCCAGGTGTACTATTATTGTTATATGTTTGGTTACAACAAACCCGATCTTCAAAAATATCACACAACAATATAGGTTTCATAACCAAAATAGAAAATCATGTCATCTTTATAAAACTTTTCCTACTATCCTAGTAGATTCTTACCATACTATTTTCAAATATGATCTTAAGCATCACATCGTATATATAGATAGTATTCCATTCTAAACTCATTGGAACACATAACAATACATACTTGTCCTCATCCCATCAGTTAATATATCAGTCTATTAACCTGTTGATACCACTCACCCCTATATGATGAACAACAATTCACTCACTCTATGATGTAATGTATGTTATTGTATCAGATAAGAAAGGAGCCCTCCAACAACTTGAACCAAAGATCCTAACTGCACATAGATTGTAAGCACATGGTTGGACATAAACACATTAAAGTATGAGAAATTGGCACCAAGACTTTTATGCACTATCGAAAACCATATTTTAAGTTAGGCTAGATTGAACACTTTCGTCAACATCAATTTTTTCCATTTTTGAAAATGACAATATTTCAAATACATCATACAATTGTCACCAATATACATCATCATACTTTGTTGTATTTTCTATTTATATTTAAGCGTTCAAATTAACTCAAGTGTAAAGTTGTTATATAATGATGCATAGATCATAGCGTTGCTCATGAGTCACACATCTTCCGAATGAATGTAGCCACCTTACATGATTAACAATTTCTACATTATAATTCTACACCTCACACAAGTTTTGTTACTCATTTGAACACTCTATATAAATTATGGTTTGTTGCCACTTTATTAATTATTATTTTTATCAACAAAGAAAATTATATATTTCTATATTCATTTTCTCAACATAGATATAACAATGAAGCCTAACAATAAACCCACACCTCCTTTAACAGTCAATATTCTATACAAGCTTAGAACATTGCAATCCTTTTTACAACCTAAAAAATACCCCAACATTGCCACCTTATTAATTATAACTCGCCGTACAAAATGTTGGACTCAAGGTATAAGGAACTTGCTTATCTTCTCCCCTCCAAAACCATTTATTTACATGGACTATTCTTTTGTATGTTGTTCATCATGGTAGTGACATAGGCATTTTTTTTTTCTATTCAAACCACTATCTTCTCCGTAAGAAATTCCATATCCATTCGAAGCAGCCTTGTTTTGAGAAGTTTGGTCCAAATCCATCGATTATGACTTCAACACCAATGACTCATGAAAAAGACTTGATGTTGGCCAATTTAATGTAGTGCGCCATTTTGTTAATTAACGTCCACCACACGTCATAGAAAATTCTACTAATAATCATGATGCAAGGATCACAACAAGAAAAAGCAATGACCAACATTTTAAACAATTCTCACTTTAGTCTAATGGGATTAACTTTTCAATACATAAAAATTAAAACTATAATTTATAGTAGTTATAGAAATGGTAATCATTATTGTTTAGCTATTCATGAACAAAGTTTATTTTTTATCAGTTTAATTAATTAAAAAGGTTTAAGTTTTTCATAAATTCAATTATTTTCAATTGAATTCTTATTAATATTTCTTCTTTCTGTATTCAAAATTTTTATATTTTTCAATTGAGTTCTTATTAATCTTTACTTTATTTTTGTTAATTGGGTGACATAAATGATATTTTGTTCCACAATCTTGTTTTATTATCTTCACATATGGAAAGAAATATGAGATGTCGTGATTAATATAAAATAATACTGCATAGTTAATGAGCAATATAAGTCATTAGCCGTTTTATATTAGCTATAATATTATTTTATATTAAGTATAAAATCTTAGCAAACAAAGTGATGCTAAAAAATAATAGTTGTGTCACTCAATCAATAACAAAAATAAACGGTAGGCTTTTGAAAAATATAAAATCTTTTAATAGTTTTTAATTGATGAATTTTTTTTATTTAAAATTCAATTGAAAATATTTAAATTTGTCATAGACGTAAAACCTAAATAAATATCTTTTTATTTAACTTTTACATTTTTATTTTTGTTATCTCTTTAGATCGACACTCTATTTTTAAGATGAGATAGCCTCACTAAGATGATAATGAAAACACAAATTCGTTTTGGCTAATTTTACTCTCTATAGCTCTTTTATTTAATATTTTTAGTTTATTCTCTTAGTGTTTAGAGATCCATGACTCATGAGAAGAGAAAATGATGTTGCATCAAGATCAATAGTTGATTTTTTTTTCTTTTTGTGCTATGGATGTTTTTTAGATCATTATTGGAATCTTTAGAAGTAATTTTAAATCCTATATCCTAAAGACATCTATATGTGGCTAAGAAAACAGAAAAAATGTGGAAGTTAATAACTTAAACTTATTCCAATTATGATTTAAAATTGAGATGAAGATTTAATCAAAGTTGTCATTATAAATTAGGATTAGTTTTTTATAAAGTACATATCTTGTTTTACATAATAGGAAACAATGGCGTAAAAGATGTTTGGAATGAAAGGTTTGTTCAAATAGATGTAAAAAACTTTTTAGATGTGAAAACGAGTTTCCACACACTGTGCTTTTAGAAGTTCTTCCTAGTTTCCAAATGCAGAATAATTTCATGAAAAATAATACTTTAACACCCCTTAAAAAAATACTCCCACTAGATAACCCACTTTATGATATATATAATAATTTATATTAAAATATAAGGTTAAAAAAATATAATAAATATTATTAAAACAATTTTTTTTAATTGCTAAGTGGAGTGTTTTTTGTTGGGTGGTGCAAAATTTCTTGACTGTTTCCAAATTAAGGTGACTTCTTTACGTAGACCATAAAAGTCCGTCAACGAAACCAGTTTTATATACAGCATCCATCATCACACCACAAAACGCAACGTTTTCGCTTTTGCATCGTTTGCATGAACTTCAACATGGCTTCCTCAATCTTACTCTTTCTTTTCCTGCAATTCTTCTCTCTGCACACTTCACATTCTGCATTTTCATCACTCACCACGGACTCATTCCTCTCCGTAGAGAAACCCGAAGACGTTATTCTCTCCCCAAACGGTGTTTTCTCCGCCGGCTTCGTTGCCGTCGGTGAAAACGTCTACTCCTTCGCCGTATGCTTCACACAACCCCGTTCCCACAACCACCCTACAATCGTGTGGATGGCGAACCGCGAGAACCCCGTCAACGGAAAACGCTCCAAACTCTCTCTCTCACGAACCGGTAACCTTGTTTTGGATGATGCTGCTCAACGAACGGTGTGGTCTTCGAACACTGTTTCATTGGCTTCACCACTGTTGAAGCTCAGCGACAATGGCAATCTGGTTTTGCGTGACCTCCAAGGAACCGTTCTGTGGCAAAGCTTTGATTTTCCCACCGATACTCTTCTTCCGGGACAGCCCCTCACGAGACGAACGCAACTCGTGTCTTCAAGAAGCGACACTAACCATTCCTCCGGTTTCTACAAGCTCTTCTTCGACGATGACAACGTTCTTCGTCTTCTCTACGATGGCCCTGATGTTTCCAGCATTTACTGGCCATATCCATGGTTGGTGAGTTGGGACGCTGGAAGGTCTACTTACAATAGCAGTAGATTCGCGGCGTTGGACTCACTCGGAAGATTCATTTCTTCTGATAGTTTTACTTTCATCACATCTGATTATGGCGCTACGAAGCAGAGAAGATTGAAACTTGACTCTGATGGTAACCTTAGAGTGTATACGCTGCATGATGAATGGTTTGTTTCGTGGCAAGCGAGAGCTGACGCTTGCAATATCCACGGGATTTGTGGAGCTAACAGTGCGTGCAGTTATGATCATGAGCATGGAAGGAAGTGCTCGTGTCTTCCGGGACATAGAGTGAAGAACCATAGCGATTGGTCTTATGGCTGTGAACCTGTGTTCGTTTTGTCTTGCAATAGAAGTGAGTCTACCTTCTTGGAGTTGCTGGGTGTTGAGATTTATGGTTATGATGCTAACTTTTCTGAAGCTAATAGCTATAGCTATTGTAGGAATCTGTGCTTAGAAGACTGTAACTGTAAGGGGTTTCAGTACTCATACAATGACGGCAAGAACGTTTACAATTGCTACACAAAGATGCAATTGCTGAACGGCCGCCGAACACCCAGTTTCAAAGGAACAATATACGTGAAAGTGCCTAAAAATCATAGCCTTTTCAGGGAAGAATCTTTTCGTTCAGATGCGCATGTTTGTGCTGTTGAAATTCCCAGAGTGTATGACAAATATCATGTGAACAAGATTGTGAGGTTTTTTCTTTGGGTGGCCATAGTAATTGGTGCTATTGAATCGGTCTGCGTGTTTGTCGTGTGGGTTTTCGTAGTTAAGACGCGCCGAAAGTCTCATGCAGATGAACACGATTACCATCCACTGACCGATAGATTCAGAAAATTTAGTTATTCAGAGTTGAAGAAAGCCACAAAGGGGTTCAGTGAAGAGATTGGAAGGGGTGCAGGAGGGGTTGTGTACAAAGGTATTTTATCAGATGAAAGACATGCAGCAATCAAGAGACTGAATGAGGCTAAACAAGGAGAAGGAGAATTCCTTGCTGAAGTGAGTCTCATTGGAAGGCTTAACCACATGAACTTGATTGAAATGTGGGGATATTGTGCTGAGGGAAAGCATAGGTTGTTGGTGTATGAGTACATGGAGAAGGGTTCTTTGGCGGAAAATCTCTCATCCAACACACTTGATTGGAGTAAGAGATACAACATTGCCCTTGGAACAGCAAGAGTTCTAGCATATCTTCATGAAGAATGCTTGGAGTGGATTTTGCACTGTGATATAAAGCCACAGAACATACTTCTTGATGCTAATTATCAACCCAAGGTAGCAGATTTTGGCCTGTCGAAGCTACAAAACAGGAACAACTTGAACAATTCAAGTTTTTCAATGATAAGAGGAACAAGAGGGTACATGGCACCTGAGTGGGTTCTGAACTTAGCAATAACGTCGAAGGTTGATGTTTACAGCTATGGAATTGTTGTGTTGGAGATGATAACTGGGAAGAGCCCAACAACGGGTGTTCAAAACATTGATGGAGAAGAGTCGTACAATGGAAGGGTGGTGGCATGGGTGAGAGAAAAAAAGAGTGGAAGATCTTGGCTACAGCATATCATTGATCCTGCACTCCAAACTAACTATGATGAATCCAAGATGGAGCTTTTAGCCAAAGTGGCTTTGGACTGTGTTGAGGAAGACAAAGATATAAGGCCAACCATGAGCCAAGTCGTTGAAATGCTTCAGAGTGTTCCTCAGTAGCATTACTATGTTTGCTATCTCTGTGACAGTTCTTGTTTTTTATCTTTCATGGTTGTGTAGCCAGGCTCACTACTGTTTGCAAGGTTATTTAATTTAACAAAAACTTTGTTAATTATTTTAAAGTTTTATCTTTATAGCCTTTCCTTTTGGAATTGATTGACCTGAAAATTTCTTAACAACTAACTTATTAATCCAGGACTCGTGAAAATAAACATATAATACATGTTTTAGACTCGCATTTTGATGACTTATACAGCAGTTTGATTTATTACTAATATATGAAAGGATAATGATTTACTGACTCCCAAAATTTGACTACAATCTTACTTCCTGAGCTGACATCTGATGTGGCAGTAACATTTGATTTTATAATTTAATTTTCTAAAATCCACGTTGGCAGCACTAAAGGGAAAGGGGAGAAAATATATTTTGTTTGAAATTGGGTTAGGTCATTCACATTTCTCCTTTCTCGTTCATATTCTCATGCCTCATGGACACCACTTTGTCTCCCCAAAACCCTCTCGTCTCCCAACTTCAAATCTCTAAATGGCGGAAACCACCAAAATCTGCTTCGGTTTCATCGGCTGCACCGAAATCGTGCGTAAAGTCTCTCACGCCATCGTGCTCTCTCCCAATGTCGTCCTTCACGTCGTAGGGAGCCACTCCTTTGACATTGGAGTGGCTCCCTACGGCGTGAAGGACGACATTGGAAGAGAGCACGATGGCGCGAGAGACTTTACACACGATTTCGGTGCAACCGATGAAACCGAAGCAGATTTTGGTGGTTTCCGCCATTTAGAGATTTGAAGTGGGGAGACGAGAGGGTTTTAGGACGACGAAGTGGTGTCCATGAGGCATGAGAATATGAACGAGAAAAGAGAAATGTGAATGACCTAACCCAATTTCAAACAAAATATATTTTCTCCCCTTTCCCTTTAGTTCTGCCAAGGTAGATTTTAGAAAAATAAATTACAAAATCAAATGTTACTGCTATATCAGATGCCAGCTCAGGGAGTAAGATTGTAGTCAAATTTTGGGAGTCAGTAAATCATTATCCTATATGAAATATTAGTTTTTTTAACCATATAAAGAGATTACTTCTTAATGTATACATTTTATTTTTTTAATATACTTTTTAAAACGTGTAAAACTATATTTTTATGTTTCCTTTTTCATTCTTATTTTGCATATAACAATTAACGCAACAATCATGCAGCGGATGCATGCACATGCACAAATAAACAAGGACACAAATATATACATAAACATCAATACAATTGGCTCGGATTGGTATTTTCAATATGCCAGCTGCTTGTTTTAGTCTCACTTGTTTAACCCGACAAACCGGTGGACTAAAGAAATGTGAACCCGTTCCTCGCTCACTCGATTTTTTTTTTTTTTGTTAAATTAAAACAATTAAACAGATTAAATTTTTCTATATTATATTTTTGCAACGATATAAATATACAATATTATTATAATTTAAATCATTAACATTGTCAAACTAAGTTCCAACTTTTAGTAATAATAAAATAATTTAACATGTAAATATAATTATTATTTTAATTTATCCAATTAAAAATATTAATTAATCAATTAAAAGCTTAGAAAATACTTATATGATTAAATATGCTTTAAATATTGATTTATGAGTATATATACAAATAGATTTTATAAATAAAAAATTAAAAAAAAAAGTAGTAGGCCAGTCCGCCAACTTGCCTTATGGTAGGGTCGGTAGCCATTCCTAGCCCATTTTATAGTGGTGGGACAGTCCGGTTGATCCATTTTTGGCAGTTTAAGGACGAGGCAGGCCAAAACTAGTAGAATTGGCCCATTTTTCCACCCCTATACACAAACACAGACACACAAACACAAAAAAAAAACACACACACACTTGAACACACAAACACATAGACGTAGACACAGACACAGACAGATACACATACAAACACACACAAACACCAGCACAAACACAAATACGCACAAACATAAACACACACACACACACACACCAAACGATATTCAACAAATAGAATATGAATTGACGCTTATAAGAAGAGATGTCTTATCAGTGACTATCCTCAAATCCAAACCAAAACTTATATTAAAAATAAAACTTAAGAGCAATATATTAGGTCCAATTTATTACAACTCAAGTTGCACATCTACACATGTCACAATATGCAAGAACTTTCTTCCTCAACTCCTCACCACATATCTTAGTCTATCTATCAATGAAATAAATAAATCTTTGTTATAATATAAGCCATTATTGCATATTTATGCCTTTATTTAATCTTTAATCATGGATTCTTAATTGGTTATTTGGGCTTTAAACGATTGTTTTAATTAGGATTTGTTATAATTGGGTTTATCGAGCATGAGATACAAAAATATGTTAAAAATAACAGTTTAGTTGCATAAATGTGCTTTAGATATTTTGAAGTGTGTGAGTGCAATTGCAGTTGTAGCTAATTTGAGCTCATGGAGGTGTGAAAATAAATTTGTTAAAGCTTTATGGCACCTTAAATATAAAACCAAGAATAACAAATAATCGAAACCATAAAACACCAAGCCAGGCATGGCCTGAAGAAGTTTGGCTGAGCCAATTTGAATGTGGCTAAGCCTGTAAAGGATATAAACAACAAAAATTGGATCTTGCGGTTTTCTCTATCTTTTTCTACAAAAATGACTTTGATTATTGAAATCTTTATGGTAAAGGATAATCCGACAAATATATCTTTAGATATTTTATTATTTAATCATATAAGTAAATATCAAAAGATAATATTTGCTAAATCTTTTTGAATTTGGAAATATTTTCTTAAATTATTTTAGATCTCCACAATAATCAAATATATATTAACAGATATTGGATTATTTAAAAGATAATTGGAGGAGATTACACTATTAGAAAGAAGAGTATCAACAACAAAAGAGACCAAACTCAATATCTTTATAAAGAGACATAGGGAAACACATAAAGGGAGCATAGGAACCCTTTGGGGGACCTAATTTCGTCCTCCCCACCATCTTTCACGCCTCCCTCTATTCTCTTCTTGTTTTCTTTTTTACGTTCCATTGAGTGTTAAGCTTCTAGACTTGATTTTGTTGTAGTTTCTTAACTATCTTCTGAGGTTAGATAGAATAAATTTTGTTTTTTTTATTATTGTTGTAATTTATGTTTATCTATGTCTTTTGTAATTGAGGTTAGATGCACATTAATCACATGAGTTAAAAGGTTTTAATTGAAACTATACTTTGATTAAATTTAGAAACATTAATGTGATTGAATAAATTTTTGTCAATAATTAAGATTGTACTTTGATTAAAGGTAAAAACCTATTATTGTTTTTGCCTTTATCTTATTTTCATTATTATTAATTTTATCTCTTTCATCTTGTCCAATTTCATTTCTTTCCTAGATTTATTCATTTATTTTTTAATATTTTATTTATTTTACTTTACTTTATCTTCTATTATTGTTTTTAATTTAATTACTAACCCTTTTGTATAGTTTTTTATGAGAACTAATTTGTTAAAAATCAATTTTGTGTTTGTTGGGAGGCAACTTAGGGTTGACTTTACCATTTCTATTTTGTTGGATGCTCTCCTCGCAATACTAAGTTGTTTTGTTTAGTATTAATTATATCATGTGAACGACAACGTTATCAAATTTGACGCAATGTTAGGGAATACGGTAGAATTTTTATCATTTTGGTTCTTATTTTATTTTTATTTTTGTTTATAACTGACATTCCCTCTCCATTTCTCCTAACATTTTATTTTTATTTATTTTATTTTGTTATTTTAATTTTGTATTTATAATTTTTAATCAAAATTTTTGTTTGAAAAATTTTGTTGGGAAATTTGTAAAACTAGTTAGGGAACACTTTAGCTAAGGAAAGATAAGGTACTTAATTTGTCAATTGAGACACATATCTCTTTATTAGAAGTCTACTCTGTTAGTGATTTTAGGTCATGCATATATATGACACATAATTAAATGTGTTAGGGCCATTATTTATAAAGCCAAATAATAAAGTGATCTGACTAAATTAAAGATTTGGCTAAAGGCATATGTCATGAAAATAAATAT
>Ga0209589_1001160_pt1 | contig 42289 bp, 34 predicted proteins | sample CowpeawhiteBW_FD_187525 | JGI IMG/M metagenome (GOLD analysis project Ga0209589, IMG submission 187525) | Root nodule microbial communities of legume samples collected from California USA - Cow pea white BW (SPAdes) (version 2) | ecosystem: Host-associated > Plants > Roots > Nodule | place: USA...
AATCCGACACCCGAAACATGAGACCCAAAACCCGTAACTTGTAACTTGTAACCCGAAACTCGAAACCCGAAACCCAAAACCCAAACCCGAAACCCGAAATCTGAAACCCGAAAACCGAATCCCGAAACGCCAAAACCATAAACCCCAAGTTCGAAACACGAACCCCGAACTCCAAACTTAAAACCCGAAACCTCAAACTCGAAATTCGAAACAAGAAACTCGAAATCCAACACCCGAAACATGAGTCCCAAAACCCGTAACTCGTAACCTGAAACTCGAAACCGCACACCCCAAAACCCAAACCCCAAACTCGAAACCCGAAACCTTAAATCTGAAACCACAAACTCGAAACCCCAAAGTCCAAACTCAAAACCTGAAAGTTGAAACCCGAAACCTGAAACTCCAAACCCGAAATCAGTAACCCAAAACTCGAAACCCGAAAACCTAAATCCGAAACCCGAGATCTGAAACACGAAACCCAAAACCCTAAATCCGAAACCCTAAACCCGAAACCTGTCACCTGAAACTCGAAACCCCAAACCCGAAACTCAAAACCTGAAAGTCGAAAGTCAAAACACGAAACTTCAAATCCGAAACCAGAAACCCCATACTTGAAACTCCAAACCCGAAACTCAAAACATGAAAGTCGAAACCCGAAACCCGAAACCGAAAACCCGTAACCCGAAATCGGTAACCCAAAACCCGAAACCCAAAAACGAAAAGACGTATCCCGTGATTTGAAACACGAAACTCGAAACCCGAAACCCCAAACTCGAAATCCCAAACTCAAAACTTGAAAGTCGAAACCCGAAACCCAAAACTTTAAACCCGAAATCGGAAACCCGTAACTTGAATCCTGCAACTCGAAATCGGGAACCCGAAAACCCAAACTCGTAACCTGAAACCCGAAACTCGAAACCCGAAACTAGTAACCCGAAACTCGAAACCCCAAAACCCAAACCTGAAACTTGAAACTCCAAACCCGAACCCCGAAACTCGAACCCGAAACAGGTAACCCGAAACTAGTAACCCAAAACCCGAAACCTGAAAACCCAAAGCTGAAAACCGACATCCAAAACCCGAAATTCGAAACCCTAAACCCGAAACTCCAAATTCGAAACCCGAAAGTTGAAACCCAAAACCCAAATTCTGAAACCCGAAACCCGAAATCCGGAACACGAAACCAGAATCCCGAAATCCGACACCCAAAACACGAGTCTCGAAACCCGAAACTTGAAACCTGAAACCCAAAAACTCAAACCCCAAACCCGAAACCTGAAACCAGAAAGCCAAAACCCCAAACCTGAAACCTCAAACCCAAACCACGAAACTCAAAACCAGAAATCCGTAACCCAACACCCGAAATCCGAAATCTGAAACCCTAAATCTCAAACCCGAATCCCGAAACCTGTAACCCGAAACCTAAAACTCGAAACCTCAAACCCGAAACTCAAAACCTGAAAGTCGAAACTCGAAACCCGAAATTCGAAAACCCAAGGACGAATCCCGAGATTCGAAACATGAAACCTGAAACCCTAAATCCCAAACCCAAAACCTGTAACTCAAAACCCGAATACCCAAACCCCAAACCCCAAACTCAACATGAAAGTCGAAACCCGAAACCCGAAACTCCAAACCCGAAATCGGTAACCCAAAACCCGAAAACCTAAAGCCGAAACCCGAGATCCGAAACCCGAAACCCTAAATCCCAAACCCCAAACCTCAAACCTCTAACTCGAAACTCGAAACCCCAAACCCAAAACCCCAAACCCGAAACTCAAAACCTGAAAGTCGAAACTCGAAACACGAAACTTCAAACCCGAAACTCGAAACTCAAAACCTTAAAGTCGAAACCAGAAACCCGAAACTCCAAACCCGAAACCCGAAATCGGTAACCCAAAACCTGAAACCCAAAAACCAAAAGACGAATCCCGAGATTCAAAACACGAAACCCGAAACCCTAAATCCCAAACCCAAAACCTGTAACCTGAAACCCGAAACCCTAAACTCGAAACCCCAGACCCGAAACTCAAAAGCTGAAAATCGAAACCCGAAACCCAAAACTCCAAACCCAAAATTTGAAACCCGTAACCCGAAACCCAAAACACGAAACCCGTAACCTGAAACCCGAAATCAAAAATTCGAAACCCGAAAACCCAAAGCCGAAATCCGACATCCGAAACCTGAAACCGGAAACCCGAAATCGGAAACCTAAAATCCGGAACCCGAAACCAGAAACCCGAAATTCGACACCCGAAACATGAGTTTCAAAAACCCGTAACTCATAACTCGTAACTCGAAACTCGAAACCCGAAACCCGAAACCCGAAACCCAAAACCTGAAACTCCAAACCCGAACCGCGAAACTCGAAACTAGAAACCCGTGCCCGAAATTGGTAACCCGAAACCCAAAAACCCAAAGTTGAAACCCGAAACCCTAATTCCCAAACGCCAAACCCGAAACCGTAACCCGAAATCAGTAACTCAAAACCCAAAACCCGAAAACCCAAAGCCGAAACCCGAGATCCGAAACCTGAAAGCTGAAACCCTAAATCCCAAACCCCAAACCCCAAACCTGTAACTTGAAACCCCAAACTCGAAACCCCAAACCCGAAACTCAACCTGAAAGTCGAAACCCGTAACACCAAACTCAAAACCCGAAACCCGAAACTCGAAACCCGAAACCCGAAACCAGAAACCCGAAACCAGAAACTCGAACTCGAAACCCCAAAGCCAAAACTCAAAACCTGAAAGTCAAAACCCGAAACCCGAAATCGGTAACCCAAAATCACCAAAACCCAAAAAACCAAAGACGAATCCCGAGATCCGAAACCCAAAACAGCAAACGCGAAACACGAAACTCGAAAGCCAAAACTCCAAACCGGAAAACTGTAACCCGAAACTCGTAATCCGTAACCAGAAACCCCAAACTCGAAACCTCAAACCTCAAACCCGAAACCAGAAACCTGAAATTCGACACCCGAAACATGAGTCAAAAAACCCGTAACTCGTAACTCGAAACCCCACACCCAAAACCCAAACCCCAAACGCGAAAGCCGAAACTCGAAAGCCGAAACTCCAAACTGAAAACCTGTCACCCGAAACTCTTAACTCGTAACCCGAAATCCCAAACCCGAAACCTCAAAACCCAAAATCCGAAACCAGAAACCCGAAATTTGATACCTGAAACATGATCCCAAAACCCGTAACTCGTAACCCGAAACTCGAAACCCCACGCCCCAAAACCCAAACCCGAAACCTGAAACCTGAAACCCGAAAGCCAAATCCCGAAACCTGAAACCTGAAACCCGAAAGCCGAATCCCGAAACGCCAAACTCAAAACACGAAACCCGAACTCGAAACCCCAAACTCGAACCACAAAACTCGAAACCCGAAACCGGTAACCCGAAACTAGTAACCCAAAATCGGAAACCCGAAAACCCAAAGCTTAAAACCGACATCCAAAACCTGAAATTCGAAACCCTAAACCTGAAACCCCAAACTCGAAACCCCAAAGTTTAAACCCCAAACCCGAAACTCAAAACTTGAAAGTCGAAACTCGAAACCCGAAATTCCAAACCCGAAACTCGAAAACCCAAGGACGAATCCCGACATTCGAAACACGAAACCTGAAACCCTAAATCCCAAACCCAAAAGTTGTAACTCGAAACCCAAAACCCCAAACCCCAAACTCAAAACCCCAAACCCCAAACTCGAAACCCCAAACCCGAAACTCAAAACATGAAAGTCGAAACTCGAAACCCAAAATCGGTAACCCAAAACCCGAAAACCTAAAGCTGAAACCCAAGATCCGAACCCCGAAACCCTAAATCCCAAACCCCAAACCTCAAACATGTAACCCAAAACCCGAAACCCGAAACCCCAACCCCGAAACTCAAAACCTGAAAGTCGAAACCCGAAACTCAAAACCTGAAAGTCAAAACCCGAAACCCGAAACTCCAAACCCAAAACTCAAAATGGGTAACCCAAAACCCGAAACTCGAAAACCAAAAGACAAATCCCGAGATTCAAAACACAAAACCCGAAACCCTAAATCCCAAACCCAAAACCTGTAACCCGAAATCCCAAACCCGAAACCCCAAACCCGAAACTCAAAATCTGAAAATCGAAACCCGACACCCGTAACTCCAACCCGAAATTGGAAACCCGTACTCGAAACCCCGAAATCCGAAACCTGAAATCGGAAATTCGAAACCCGAAAACCCAAAACCCGAAAACCCAAAGCCGAAAGCTGACATCCGAAACCCGAAACCCGAAACCCAAAACTGGAAACCGGAAACCCGCAAACCCGAAACCTGAAATCGAAAACCTAAATTCCGGAACCCGAGACCAGAAACTCGAAATCTGATACTCGAAACACGAGTCTCGAAACCCATAACTCGTAACTCGTAACTCGAAACTCGAAACCCCACACCCAAAACCCAAACCCCAAACGCGAAACCCAAAACTCGAAAGCCGAAACTCCAAACCGAAAACCCGTAACCTGAAACTCTTAACTCGTAATCCGAAACCCCAAACTCGAAACCCGAAACCTCAAAACTCAAAATTCGAAACCAGAAACTCGAAATCCGATACCCGAAACATGAGTCCCAAAACCTGTAACTCTTAACCCGATACTCGAAACCCCACACCCCACAACCCAAACCTGAAACCTGAAACTTGAAAGCCGAATCCCGAAACGCCAAACCCCTAAACCCCAAACTCAAAACACGAACTCCGAACTCGAAACCCCAAACTCGAATCACGAAACTCGAAACCCGAAACCGGTAACCCGAAACTAGTAACCCAAAACCGGAAACCCAAAAATCCAAAGCTGAAAATCGACATCCAAAACCCGAAACTCGAAACCCGAAATTCGAAACCCTAAACCTGAAACCCCAAACTCGAAACCCCAAAGTTGAAACCCCAAACCCAAAACTCAAAACTTGAAAGTCGAAACTCGAAACCCGAAATTCCAAACCCGAAACTCGAAAACCCAAGGACGAATCCCGACATTCGAAACACGAAACCCGAAACCCTAAATCCCAAACCCAAAACCTGTAACTCGAAACCCAAAACCCCAAACCCCAAACTCGAAACCCCAAACCCGAAACTCAAAACATGAAGGTCGAAACTCGAAACCCGAAATCGGTAACCCAAAACCCGAAAACCTAAAGCCGAAACCCAAGATCCGAACCCCGAAACCCTAAATTCCAAACCCCAAACCTCAAACATGTAACCCGAAACTCGAAACCCGAAACCCGAAACCCCAACCCCGAAACTCAAAACCTGAGAGTCGAAACTCGAAACACGAAACTTCAAACCCGAAACTCGAAACTTGAAACTCCAAACCCGAAACTCAAAACCTGAAAGTCGAAACCCGAAACCCGAAACTCCAAACCCAAAACTCGAAATGGGTAACCCAAAACCCGAAACTCGAAAACCAAAAGAAAAATCCCGAGATTCAAAACACGAAACCCGAAACCCTAAATCCCAAACCCAAAACCTGTAACCCGAAATCCCAAAACCGAAACCCCAAACTCGAAACCCCAAACCCGAAACTCAAAATCTGAAAATCGAAACCCGACACACGAAACTCCAACCCGTTATTGGAAACCCGTACCTGAAACCCGAAACCCGTAACCTGAAATCCGAAACCCGAAATCGGAAATTCGAAACCCGAAAACCCAAAACCCAAAAACCCAAAGCTGAAATCCGACATCCGAAACATGAAACCCGAAACCCAAAACCGGAAACCGGAAACCCGCAAACCCGAAACCTGAAATCGGAAACCTAAAATCCGGAACCCGAGACCAGAAACACAAAATCTGACACTCGAAACACGAGTCTCGAAACCCGTAACTCGTAACTCGTAACTCGAAACTCGAAACCCCACACCCAAAACCCAAACCCCAAACGCGAAACCCGAAACTCCAAACTGAAAACCCATAACCCGAAACTCTTAACTCGTAACCTGAAACCCCAAACTCGAAACCCGAAACCTCAAAACTCGAAATTCAAAACCAGAAACTCGAAATCCGATACTCGAAACATGAGTCCCAAAACCCGTAACTCGTAACCCGAAACTCGAAACCCCACACCCCAAAACCCAAACCCGAAACCTGAAACCTGAAACCCGAAAGCCGAATCCCGAAACCCTAAATCCCAAACCCAAAACCTATAACTCGAAACCCAAAACCCCAATTCCCAAACTTGAAATCCCAAACTCGAAACTCAAAACATGAAAGTCGAAACTCGAAACCCGAAACTCAAAACCTGAAAGTCGAAACCCGAAACCCGAAACTCCAAACCCGAAACCCGAAATGGGTAACCCAAAACCCGAAACCCCAAACCCGAAACCCCAAACTCGAAACCCCAAACCCGAAACTCAAAACCTGAAAATCGAAACCCGACACCCGAAACTCCAACCCGAAATTGGAAACCCGTACCCGAAACCCGAAACCCGTAACCTGAAATCCGAAACCCAAAATCGGAAATTCGAAACCCGAAAACCCAAAGCCGAAATCCGACATCCGAAACCCGAATCCCGAAACCCGAAACATGAAACCCGAAACCCGAAACCGGAAACCCGAAAATCCGAAATCTGAAATCGGAAACCTAAAATCCGGAACCCGAGACCAGAAATCCGAAATTCGACACCCGAAACACGAGTCTCGAAACTCAAAACACGAAACCTCCAACCCCAAACCCCAAATCTGAAACCCCAAACCCGAACCGCGAAAATCAAAACTAGAAACCCGTAACCCGAAATTGGTAACCCAAAACCTAAAACACGAAAACCCAAAGTCAAAACCCGAAACCCTAACTCCCAAACCCCAAACCCTAAACCCGAAACACGTAACCCGAAACCCGTAACCCGAAATCAGTAACCCAAAACCCAAAACCCGAAAACCCAAGATCCGAAACCTGAAAGCCGAAACCCGAGACTTGAAACCCTAAATCCCAAACCCTAAATCCAAAACCCCAAACACGGAACTCAAAACGTGAAAGTCGAAACCCGAAACACGAAACTCAAAACCCGAAACCCGAAACTCGAAACTCAAAACCAGAAACCCAAAAACCAAATCCTGTAACCAGAAACCTGAAATTTCTCACCCGAAACACGAGTCCCGAAAACCGAAACGCGAAACCCGAAACTCGAAAACTCAAACGCCAAACCCGAAACCTGAAACCCCGAAAGCTGAAACCCAAAACCCCAAACCTGAAACCTCCAACCCGAACCACGAAACTCGAAACCAGAAACCCGTAATCCAAACCCCGAAACCCGAAACCCGAAATTGGAAACCCGTAACCTGAAACCCGAAATCAAAAATTCGAAACCCGAAAACCCAAAACCCGAACACCCAAAGCCGAAATCCGACATCCGAAACCCGAAACTCGAAACCGAAAACCCGAAACCCAAAAACCCGAAACCCGAAATCGGAAAGCTAAAATCCGGAACCCGAAACCAGAAACCCAAAATCCGACACCCGAAACACGAGTCTCCAAACCCGTAACTCGTAACTCGTAACTCGAAACTCGAAACCCGAAACCCCAAACTCGAAACCCGAAACCCCAAACCCGAAACCCGAAACTCCAAACCTGAAACCCCAAAATGGAACCGAGAAACTCAAAACTAGAAACCAGTAACCCGAAATTGGTAACCCAAAACCCGAAACCCGAAAACCAAAAGTCGAAACCCGAAACCCTAATTCCCAAACCCCAAACCCGAAACCCGTAACCCGAAAACAGTAACCCAAAACCCGAAACCCGAAACCCGAAACCCGAAAACCCAAAGCCAAAATCCGAGATCCGAAACCTGCAAGCCGAAACCCAAAACCTGAAACGCTAAATCCCAAACCCTAAATCTCAAACCCCAAACCCGAAACCTGTAAATCGAAACCCCAAACTCGAAACCCCAAACCCGAAACTCAAAACCTAAAAGTCGAAACCCGAAACATGAAACTCAAAACCCGGAACCCGAAACCAGAAACTCGGACCCCAAACCCAAAACTCAAAACCCGAAACCCCAAATTCCAAACCCAAAACCTGTAACCCGAAATCCCCAAAACCTGAAAACCCAAAGACGAATCCCGAGATCCGAAACCCGAAACCCCAAACGCGGAACCTGAAACTCGAAAGCCAAAACTCCAAACCGGAAACGCGTAACCCGAAACTCGTAATTCGTAACCTGAAACCCCAAACTCGAAACCCCAAACCTCAAACTTGAAATTCAAAACCCGAAACCAGAAACCTGAAATTCGACACTCGAAACATGAGTCACAAAACCTATAACTCGTAACTCGTAACCTGGAACTTGAAACCCCACACCCAAAACCCAACGCCAAAACCATAAACCTCAAACTCGAAACACGAACCCCAAACTCGAAACTCTAAACTCGAAACTCGCGTTTGGGGTTTAGGTTTTGGGGTTTGGGGTTTCTGTTTTGGGTTTTGAGGTTTCGGGATTCGCTTTCGGGTTTTGGGGTGTGGGGTTTCGAGTTATGGGATTCGTGCTTCGGGTGTCAGATTTTGGATTTCGGGTTTCGGGTTTCGGATTTCGGGTTTCGAGTTTCGGATTTTGGGTTTGAGATTTAGGGGGTTTGAGGTTTAGGGTTTTTCAGGTTACGGGATTCGGGTTTCGGGTTACGGGTTTTCGATTTCGGGTTTTGGATTTCGACTTTCAGGTTTTGAGTTTCGTGTTTGGGATTTCGAGTTTGGGGTTTCGGGTTTCGAGTGTCGGGTTATAGGTTTCGGGTTTAGGCCCTAAACCCTCAGCCGAAACCCGAAACCCAAAAACCCGAAACCCGAAATCGGAAACCTGAAATCCGGAACCCAAAATCCGACACCCGAAACACGAGTCTCTAAAACCCGTAACTTGTAACTTGTAACTCGAAACTCGAATACCCGAAACCCCAAACCTGAAACCCTCAGCCCTAAACCCTAAACCCCAAAACCAAAACCCCAAACCCCAAAACCTAAACGCGAAACCCAAAACTCGAAAGCTAAAACTCCAAACCGAAAACCCGTAACCCGAAACTCGTAACTCGTAACCCAAAACCCCAAACTCAAAACTAGAAACCTCAAAACCCGAAATCTGAAACCATAAACCCGAAATCTGACACCCGAAACATGAGTCCCAAAACCCGTAACTCGTAACCTGAAACTCAAAATCCCACACCCCAAAACCCAAACCTGAAACCCGAAAGCCGAATCCCAAAACGCCAAACCCCTAAACCCCCAACTCGAAACACGAACCCCGAACTCGAAACCCCAAACCCGAACCACGAAACTCGAAACCCGAAACTAGTAACCCAAAACCCGAAACCCGAAAACCCAAAGCTGAAAACCGACATTTGAAACCCGAAATTCGAAACCCTAAACCCGAAACCCCAAACTCGAAACCCCTAAGTTGAATCCCAAAACCCAAATCCTGAAACCAGAAACCCAAAATCCAGAACTCGAAACCAGAAACCCGAAATCCGACACCCGAAACACGAGTCCCGAAAACTGAAACGCGAAACCAGAAACCCGAAAACTCAAACCCCAAACCCGAAACTTGAAACCCGAAAGCCGAAAGCCGAAACCCCACATCTGAAACCCAAAACCTGAAACCCTAAATCCCAAACCCGAATCCTGAAACCTATAACCCGAAACCCGAAACCTAAAACTCGAAACCTCAAACCCGAAACTCAAAACCTAAAAGTCGAAACCCTTGACCCGAAACACCAAGCTCGAAACTCCAAACCCGAAACCCAAATCCTGAAACCCGAAACCTGAAACCCAAAACCCAAATCCTGAAACCCGAAACTGCAAACCCGAAACTCAAAATCGAAAACTTGAAACCAGAAACCCAAAATCCGACACACGAAACACGAGTCTCAAAACCTGTAACTCGTAACTCGAAACTCGAAACCCAGATCCCCAAAACCCAAACCCCAAACCCCAAACCTGAAACCCGAAACCCGAAACCTTAAACCCCAAACCTAAAACCCCAAATCCGAACCGTAAAACTCGAAACTAGAAACCTATAACCCAAAATTGGTAACCCAAAAACCCAAAGTCGAAACCCAACATCCGAAACCCGAAACCTGAAACCCTAAATATCAATCCCTAAAGCTGAAACCTGTAATCCGAAACCCGAAACCCAAAACCTAAAACCCAAAACTCGAAACCCCAAACCTGAAACTTAAAACCTGAAAGTTGAAACACGAAACCCGAAACTTCAAACCCGAAACCCCAAACCAGAAATCCGTAACCCGAAATCGGTAACCCAAAACCCAAAACCCGAAAACCCAAAGCCGAAACCCGAGATCCGAAACCTGAAACCCAAATCACGAACCCTGAAACCCTAAATCCCAAACCCGAAACCCCAAACCTGTAACCCGAAACCCGAAACCCCAAACCTGAAACTCAAAACCTTAAATTCGAAACCCGTAACCCGAAATTGGTAACCCGAAAACCTAAAGCCAAAATCAGAGATCCAAAACCCGAAACCTGAAACCCTAAATCCCAAACCCGAAACCTGTAACCCGAAACTCAAAACCTGAAAGTCGAAACCCAAAACCCGAAATTGGTAACCCTAAATCCCAAACCCGAAACCTGTAACCCCAAACCCGAAACTTAAAACCTGAAAGTTGAAACCCGAAACCCGAAACTCCAAACCCGAAACCCGAAATCGGAAACCCATAACCCGAAACCCGAAAACTGTAACCTGAAACCCAAAATCGGAAACCCAAAGCCCTTAACCCGAAACCCTTAACCCGAAACCTGAAACCTGAACGCCGAATCCCGAAACCTCAAAACCTAAAACCCAAACCTGAAACCCCAAAACCCAAATCCCAAACCCGAAATCTGAAACTCGAAACCCGAAACTCCAAACCCGAAACCTGAAACCGGAAACCCAAAACCCGTAACTCGTAACTTGAAACCCAAAACCCCAAACCCGAGAACCCAAATCTGAAACCTGACATTCGAAACCCGAAACCCTAAATCCCAAACCCGTAACCCCAAACCCCAAACTCGAAACCCCAAACCCGAAAATCAAAACCTGAAAGTCGAAACCCGAAACCCAAAACTCCAAACCCAAAACCCGAAATCGGAAACCGGTAACCCAAAATCCGTAACCCAAAACCCGTAACCCAAAACCCGTAACCCGAAACCCTAAACTCGAAACCCCAAATCTCAAACCCAAAATTCGAACCTCGAAACAGGTTTCGGGTTTGGGATTTAGGATTTTGGGTTTCAGATCTCGGTATTCGTCTGTGGGTTTTTGGGTTTCGGGTTTTGGGTTACCGATTTCGGGTTACAGATTTCGGGTTTCGGGTTTCGACTTTCAGGTTTTGAGTTTCGGGTTTCGGGTTTCGGGTTTGGAGTTTCAGGTTTCGACTTTCAGGTTTTGAGTTTCGGGGTTTGAGGTTTCGAGTTTGTGGTTTCAGGTTTTGGGTTACAGGTTTGGGGTTTGGGATTTAGGGTTACCAACTTCGGGTTTCGGGTTTTGGGTTACCGATTTCAGGATACGGGTTTCTGGTTTCGGGTTTCGGGTTTGGAGTTTTGGGTTTCAGATTTCAACTTTCAGGTTTTGAGTTTCGGGTTTGGGGTTTCGAGTTTGGGGTTTTCGGGTTTCGAGTTTCAGGTTACAGGTTTCTGGTTTCGGGTTTGGGATTTACGGTTTCGGGTTTCGGATCTCGGGTTTCGGGTTTAGGTTTTTGGGTTTCGGGTTTTGGGTTACCGATTTCGGGTTACGAGCTTCTGGTTTCGGGTTTCGGGTTTGGAATTTCGGGTTTCGAGTTTCAACTTTTAGGTTTTGAGTTTCGGGTTTGAGGTTTTGAGTTTTAGGTTTCGGGTTTCGGGTTTTGGGTTTCGGGTTTCGGGTTACAGGTTTCGGGTTTTGGGTTTGGGATTTAGGGTTTCGGGTTTCGGGTTTCGGGTTTTGGGTTACTGAATTCGGGTTACGGGTTTCTGGTTTCGGGTTTCGGGTTTGGAAATTCGGGTTTCAAGTTTTGACTTTCAGGCTTTGAGTTTCGTGTTTGGGGTTTCAAGTTTTAGGTTTCGGGTTACAGGTTTCGGATTTCGGGTTTAGGACTTAGGGTTTCAGGTTTCAGATGTGGGGTTTCGGCTTTGGGTTTTCGGGTTTTGAGTTTCGTGTTTTGGGTTACAGATTTCGGGTTACGAGTTTCTGGTTTTGAGTTTCGTGGTTCGGGTTTGGGGTTTTAGGTTTGGGGTTTCGGCTTTCGGCTTTCAGGTTTCGAGTTTGGGGTTTGGGTTTTCAGGTTTCGGGTTTCGAGTTTCGGGTTACGAGTTACGGGTTTCGGGACTCGTGTTTCGCGGATTTCGGGTTTCTGGTTTCGGGTTTGGGGTTCTGGTTTGGGGCTTTGGTTTACTGGTTTTGGGTTACGGGTTTCGGATTTCGGGTTTGGAATTTCGGGTTTCGGGTTTCAGGATTTGGGTTTTGGGTTTCGGCTTTGGGGTTTTGAGTTCGGGGTTTCGGGTTTAGGGTTTCGAATTTCGGGTTACAGGTTTCGAGTTTTGGGTTTCGGGCTTCGGATGTCGATTTTCAGCTTTGGTTTTTCGGGTTTCGGGCTTTGGGTTACTGGTTTCGGGTTTCGAGTTTCGTGGTTCGGGTTTGGGGTTTCGGCTTTCGGCTTTCAGGTTTTGAGTTTGAGGTTTAGGGTTTTGGCGTTTCGGGATTCGGCTTTCGGGTTTCGGGTTTGGGTTTTGGGTGTGGGGTTTCGAGTTTCGGGTTACGAGTTACGGGTTTTGGGACTCATGTTTCAGGTGTCGGATTTTGGGTTTCTGGTTTTGGGTTTCGGATTTCGGGCTTTGGGTGTGGGGTTTCGAGTTTGTGGTTTCGGGATTCGGGGTTCGGGGTTCGGAGATCGGATCTGCAACATAAGTGGGGAACAATGTACAAATGAGTTGGAAACAGCATATTATTTTTTGTACAATATTTTTTAAGTTACTAATCAATCCTTTTGTTTGTTATCCAATGGGATGTGCTGCTTAAGTACCACAACTTTGATTACAAGTTACAAAAATCAACCCTTATTGTTTCTTATTGCTTGCATTGAGTGACTGACATGAATAAAAAAACAGGTCAAACCATATCTGCAAATAAGTGGGTCACACTGAACAAATAAGTAGGGACTGCATATTACTTTTTGTTTATTGTTTTAAAATTTACTAATTAATCTTTTATTGTCATCCAATGAGATGTATTTGTTATGTACCACGGATTTGATTAAAAGTTTCACAAATCAACCCTTATAGCTTGCACTAGGTGACTGCCTTGGAAAAAAGAAGAAGGTGAAATCAGATCTGCAACATAAGTGAGGAACAATGAACAAATTAGTGGGAGATTGCATATTATTTTGTGTACAATTTTTTTTAAGCTTAATAATCAATCTTTTGTTTGTTATCCAATGAGATATACTCCTTATGTATCACGAATTTGATTACAAGTCACAAAAATCAACTCTTATTGTTTGCATTGAGTGACCCACTAGAATAAAAAAACAGGTCAAACCAAGTATGCAAATAAGTGGGACAAAATGAACAAATATGTAGGGAGTTGCGTAATACTTTTTGTTTTATATTTTAAAATTTACTAATCAATATTTTTTTGTCATTCAATTGGATGTACTTCTTATGATGTACCACGAATTTGAGTATAAGTTACTCAAATCAACCCTTATTGCTTGCATTGGGTGACTGCCTTGGAAAAAGTTAGGTTAAATCAGATCTGCAACATAAGTAGGAAACAATGAACAAATGTGTGGAAAACTGCATAAAATGCATATTACTTTCTTAAACTTCCTAATCAATCTTTTGTTTGTTATCCAACATGATATACTTCTTATGTATCACAAAATTGATTACAAGTCACAACAATCAATCCTTATTGTTTGCATTGAATGATTGACTTGAATAAAAAAAAACAGGTCGAACCAGATTTGCAAATAAGTGGGACACAATGAAAAAATAAGTTGGGAATTGCGTATTACTTTTTGTACAATGTTTTTTTAAAATTTACTAATTAATTTTTTTTATCATCCAATGATATGTATTTCTTATGTACCGCAAATTTGAGTATAAATTATACAAATTTGATTATAAATTATGCAAATAAATCTTTACTTGCATTGAGTGATTGACTTTGAAAAAATAGGTCAAATCAGATCAGTAATATAACCGGAAACAGTGAACAAATAAGTGGATTGTTAATATTTTTATTTTATTTTTGTATGGAATATATGAACTCATGTTGTTTGTGCAAACAATGCTGTTTAAAAAATTGTGAAAAAAAAATCTACATGAGAGAAATGGAAAGTATGATCAAAACTAAAAAAATTGAAATCAAACCGTTCAAGTTGGATTTAAAAAATAGTAAAAACGAAAATCAATTATGAAACCCTCAAACTTGGACTGAACAATTCCTTAATCATGCATCTTTTATGTTCCAAGAGTCGATGATAACACCTATTTCTTATTCAAATATTGAATATTGAAAATAATTAAGCCTTTTAAAGTTATATTCCAGCAAGTTAAAGAGTAAAATGAGTTAATGGTCACATGACCACCTAAAAAAAAGTCATTTCAAATATGACAAATGTGTTGTTCCTACTAACATGTGTTGTCTTATCTTCACTTTAGATTGACAATTTCATTCCCAAAGTTAGACGAATCATTCCACTAAGATTTGTTAACTATACTTATATTATTTAAGTATAATGACTTAAAAGATTGTATAGTCTTTTTTTTTTCTTTGAGATTGGTGTTAAGCATTTCTACTGATATATGATCAGTATAACTATTTATGACATCATTTATTATAACTATTTACGTTATTATTGATTAGGAAATATGTTTTAATTTATTTATAGACATAATTATGATCACATTTATGATTATATTTATGGACATTATTTTATGATTTGTAATATGTATTTATTTATATTTGTGACTTAATAAACAGAGAGGTAGTATGAGTTTTCTTGTTGTAAAATTTACCGTATTATTAGGTATTATTAGAGTAATGAATTAGAGTTTATCTCATTGAAATTGATTATTTGTTGATTTTATTGTTCTACCTCTATCAGATCACTTGTTAATGTTTGTATTACGTTTGAGACATATATGCCTCAGCATAAGAGGGTGGGGTGTATTGCACATTAACTAAAGATAAGATCAATTTATAATACATAAATGAGTGTAAATCTTATTTTACAAGTCGGTTTTATATTATTGAGTTAGATTTATTAAACTTTACATTCTTTTTTGCGAACAACTTATAACTTTTTTTTATGATTTTTTTTATACAACTTTAAATGATTAGAAAAACGAAAAGAAAAGACTCAATAGAACTTAAAAAGCAACATGATTATAAAGACTCAATAAACTTTACGACTGATAGTAAGAATATCACTACAGTCAATAGCATTTAGAAAGAATAGTTATCCTGGAAGCAGGAATAATAGGGGCAAGAAAACCTGCACACATTATGGAAGAATTGGGCATATTGTGTATGTATGATACAGGAAACATGACTTTCCTCCAGGCCATAAAAGCTTTTACTGGAAAGTCAAAAAACATAAGATGATAAAAATATGGGATGGAAAAGAACATCAAATTGGTAACATTTCCTCCAACTTCACAGAACAAGGTAAAACACGTTTATGAATTTATGCCTTTTCATTTTCAATGAGTTTATTGAGCTTTTCTTCTTATGAAACTACTAAAGGAATTGTTATTAATTTGCTTAATGGTATGAAAACTAAAGCCACACACAAGGGAGTTATTAAGCTATGCGATTAGATTATCCTAAAGGATGTTTTGTTTATACCTGAATTTAAATTCAACCTTATATCTATTTCCAAACTTGTTTCACAATCTAATACATAAGTCATTATTGCTAATAATGGTTGTTTTTTCCAGGATCAGACCACCAGAGAGAAGATTGGTTCAACTGAACAATGTGTTGGTTTATATCTCTTTAAAGTTTCTGATTTTTCTGTAAATAACTTTAGAGACAACAATGTTAACAATCTGTGGCATAATAGGGTTGGACATATTTCTGATAATAGACTAGTTGTTCTTAGAGGTAGGTTTAACTATATAGATCTTAGAAATGCTCATTGTGATGTTTGTCATATTGCCAAGCAAAAGAAGCTACATTTTCCTAGTACCATTTCATGTGCTGAGAATAAGTTTGATATCATTCATGTTGACAATATTTTGGGACCTTCTCCTAGCATTTCTTTGAATGGATATAAATACTTTTTTTTACCATAATAGAGGATTGCAATAGATTTACGTGGACATACCTCATGCATACAAAGTCTGAAACTAGAATCCACCTTAATTTCACTCAATATGTTGAAACTTAGTTTGATGTAGAAATTCAGGTTCTCAGGAGTGATAATGATCACGAATTCTCATGAAAGATTTATTCAGGACTAAAGGAATAATCGATCAAACTATAATGAAACTTGAAGAAAACATCAGCACATTTTTAATGTCAGAAGAGCCTTACTTTTTCAATCAAAGCTTTCAAATAAATTTCGGTCTTATGCTTAGAATATGTAATAGAGGATTATCTCTCAATCCAATACAAAGGTAAAGAAATTTTCAGGTGACACGAAGCTAAGGACAACTTCACTTTAGGAAGGAGGGTATCATAGATGACTATCTCCTAAACATATACAAGAAGAACTTAAGAAAAAACTTTTAACACTAAAGGACATGAAGATCCTACAATTAAAGAATAATTTTAGATAACTAATAAATTTAATTATGTAAGTTTGTTGGGTGCACCATTCATCAGACGACCCTGACCATTGGGTGAGGCTACGCAAACTGATCAGCTTATCTTTTTTATATCTTTTGTTATCGTTTGATATCTTTGTTATCTTTTGATATTTTTTTTATCTTTTGTTATCTTTTCAGTTTTTATTTTCTTAAGTTGATTGTCAGGCCTATACTATTGGATTTATCTTTAAAGTCCTAGAAAAGTCTATTTATTCGCATTTTTAGAACTTGTAATCACTTTGATCATTAATAAAATTGTTTCTTTAAGAGAGAGTTTTCTTGGTTCTTGGATTAGAACTTTAGATTTTTATCAAGGATTAACAACTTGTAGTAAATCTATCTTAAACTTATCAATCTTGATCGTGACGTCTTGACTTATCAATATTAGATTGGATTGTGACGTCTTGACTTATCTATCTTTGATTGTGGCGTCTATCCTTTTATTCTTATCAAAGAAGGATCTTTATGTGACGAAATTCGTTTGCTTATCAATTTGGTAGATTGTAATGCTTTTCATCTCTGTCTTATTTCACATTCTTTAATTTTAATTTAATTATTTATTTTACAAAAAAAAATCTAAAGTAAAAACGATTGTCATATTTTTTATTAGGATCGTATCAATATACTACTTGTATCTAACTAATGTGAGACTTCCAACACATTACAAAACATATGAAAACACAAGTTAATTGTTAAAATGTATTTATAATTTTTTTTCATTAATATCATCCTAAAACACATTCAAACATGCAAATGTTTCGTCTTAGTTTCAATCAGGTTTTCTTAGAGAAAGTTATATACAATGTTAATACCATTAGTAGTAAACAATCACTAAAGTCAATGAAATAATCTAAGGTGTTCATAAAACAATGGAAAATTATATTATGACTCACAATTTTTGACTCTTATCCTGTACTCCCTGACATGACTTAGTATGGGTTATTGATTCTTTCAAAGAAAAATATAGTGATACATTAATCAATGGTTCACACTAAACCACTTATGGAAATAAATGATGAGAGTTAGAAAATGGGAGTCATAGTATCATTGTTCCAAAATAATATATAAAAAAAAAATCAAGCCTAAAATAAGCTTATATTTTCCTAAAACTTAGTCTATTTAATTAAATAAGTAAAAAATGGTCATAAAAATAACACAAAACTATCCTCCTAAACAAAGTGACAAGACAATATTGAAATTACTCCTATTTAGTATGAGTAATGACTTTTCCTTCATGGCTAAGTTTTTGTCTATATATAATTGACTTTTCGAAGGTTTTGTTCATTACTTGTTATCTTTCATTTTTATTATTATATAATTTAATATAGAACTGTATTAATTGTTTTATGCTCATGAAGCTCTATCAGAATTATAGCTATAGTTAAATACTATGTATTACTTACTTATTTATAGTTTCTCTATAAACTCTTTCTTGTTATTCACGGGTCCAAAATTGTAACATCAAACCTTATCCATACAACTAACTAAACATCTTCAAACTAACTTTGCCAATTTAACTATCATTAACTGCTACTTCAGTTGCAAACATTGTATCTTCACCACGCCATGTGTGACAATAGTACGTGGGTTCACGTTTTCATAATTTGCTTTTACGATAGGATATAGATAAGAGGGTGTGAACATTCCAATTGAGCTATTTTTTCATGAGTGTTTTACTTAAATTCTGGTCAAAAGCAGCAAATATTTGTTTTTTTAACTTGATTGAGTAAGGTGCATTTGCTTATTTTATAAGTTATCTCAGTTTTGCTTTGAGATTCTATTTTGAAGTAATGGAGAGACACCTCAGTATGTGGGGAGAGTAAGGAAAGGAAGGTGCCACTCGTCGAGTTTTCAGAACAAATGGATAAAATAAAGAGAGACGTGACCAAAGTAAAAAGTTTTGCAGAAAAGACCTAGTTTTATGTTCCCCCGCAACATGTATATGCATCTTTTCATTTCCACACATTTTAACAGTATAATCTTTTTGGATTCAAATTTTTTTGTCACTTAATGTTTCTTAACTATTACTTTTAAGTCAAATTTGTATAAAAAATGTGAGTAAGTTACGCTAATTATTTATGCATGGTTGCGAAATTTTATAAACGCTCGTATAAGCCTCTTCTTTTTTTTTTATAGAGAAACTTGATTTAATATTTTTTTAAACAACTAAGAGAGTTAACATATATTATTACAAATTTTGGGTTTAATGTTAATTATGTGTTTAAAAAGTTTAAATTAGTCAAATTCATTTTGTCTTATTTAACCTAAGTGGATGTGAATCTTCAAGGTAAAATAATTTTGGAAAAATGAGACAAAAAAAATTATTTATCGAGTTGTCTTACTAAAATATTAGGAATCTAAGTGTGAGTCTAAGTTTCATATGGGCTGAAAATGAGAAAGTAGAGCAGATAAAAATTTATAAACTTATCACCTTAAGATTTTTGGTTGAGAATGATGTCAATACCTTATGTGATTGGACTCAGGTCTCATTGGTATTGTATCTTCCAATAAAGCTCCTTGTAAACCTAACATAAAATTAGTAATTTTACTTCGTTCACAATTTGATCGATTGAAATTTTGACCGCAAATTAATAATATATTGATTGATTATAGACACTCATTTATGCATTTTAATATGATTATCTTGTATATTCATATTTAAAATTTGACTAGTATTTCCTTCTCACATCGACGGTATAAATTACTGCAAAACAAGTTTTTTTTTGTAACATTTCTTATTTTATTGCTTTTAAACAAATTCTAAAATGAAGAAGAAAAAAACAGTGTCGTCTTAAAATTGTTTTCCCTTGTTTCCTTGTTTTTGAACAATTGCAGAAAAAGTTAAGATATATTTAAAAGAAAAAACTGATATAAGAATTTTGAAAAGAAAAAAAGATGAGAGGGGATGAACAATGACACAAACATTGTGAAGGAGACGTTGACTTGTTTTCTTGTAAAGATTATAGATATTTTGGAGTACAGCATGGACTTTGTCAGACATAAGCAAACTCTGAGATTTATATTAGTCATCATGTTTAGCTTCGTCAGAAAGAAATTACAGTAACCTCTCCCACCACCTACATTTTCTTCTCCGTCCACAAATTTTAAAGTGTTATATAAACATATGAATAAAAGCTTAGCATTAATTAGTGTATATATATATATATATATATATATATATATATATATATATATATATATATATATATATATATATATATATATATATATATATGTGTGTGTGTTAGAAGTGAGTTTTAAGATTAACTCAACTTTAATGGGTGATTCGTTAGCGGTCCGATATCGAGTAAAATATCTAAGAAAGTTCACTAGGATGAGCTTTAGTCGATGTGGGACTTCCAACAATATGCTTAATAAAATTAATAACTTAGAGTTGTAAAATTTTATATATCGGTTTATATTGGTTAAAAGTTTAACCTATATTTGCATTTTATACATAAAATTCAATAATACAAAACTTTATAAGAATCGATTGCAACCGTGATTATTTTTCATTGGTACATTTTTAAAATATGTGTATTTTATATAATTATGCACTTTATCGTTCTCTTAATTAATGTTGTGTTCACTTTAGACCATAAATCCTGCGAGCACATGAGCAGGTATCATGCAGCACCACTTGAAAAGAAGCTATATATTACTTTTCCTTTTTAATATCTTTTTTCTATCTTTAACAAGTGTTTGATGCAATCCTTCCTTTTCCCTCTGTCACCTGTTTACACATGATACAATATTATATATACACTTGGATTTGTCACAAAGTTTCTAAACCACAAACTTTATCTATTTATACGTTTGTTGCTTTTTTTTTCCCTTTTGATAAGCATACACTAAAAAAAATAAATAATAAATAATTTTAGTGATAAAAACTAATTAGTTACTATATAAATCAATTTAAGAACTAATTTATAAGTTAAAAATTATTGATAATTAAAATAGTTTCAAAAAAATTATAATTTAACATTAATCAATACATATTAGTTTGTTCTCATCTTTCATGTGTTATGCATGTGTCTCATTATCTCTATTTCAAGTGGTAGAAAAAGCTCGTTGACATTTCTTCTTTTTTAGTATGACAGTGCATATAGGGATGGCAAAAATACACATGGCTGCAGGCATCTGAACATAAAATCTGCGACGGATAGTTGATGCGGGTAGCGAGTATCTTAATATCCGTTTATAAACGGGTCAGGTACGTGTATTATACTATTCGTCCTACAGGTACCTGTTACCCGCACAAAAATGAAAATGAAAATTTAATTTTTGTTTCATTAAGTTAAATTTAATTAAAACTAAAATTAAAATTTAATTTATATTTGTTTGTAATTTTATTTAAATTTTGTTTTAAAAAATTATAAATATCATTTTTAAATATTCGCAGGTACCTATGAGTATTTTTTAAACGGGTAACTAGCGGATAGATGGCTCAACCCAAAACATTAAGGCAATGAGTTTATGGATATTCATTCTTATATATGATGCTCAACTTTCTCATTTTTACTCAATGTGGGACTTAGACTCACACTTAGATTCTCAACACTATCCATGCTCGACCCAATCTGTTGTCATCTCTAAGGGCATCATATCTTGTAAAAGGCTAAAAACCAAAAGTTAAAATTTGTTGTACTATTATTCACTTAATTTGTTTGTAAATACTTTTTGCATGTTCCTTTATGAAAATATAATTGTCTTTTTTATATATTTATCTTTAATAGTATTTTATATATTATAATTTTTTATTTCATATAAAAATATATAGATATATCAACTAGAAAATATGAATCTGACTATTCAAAACTCTAGAAGTGGGGAAGAGTTGAAGCTTTAATTGCATCATAAAAAAAAGAACTATAGATAAATTTATAAAATTTTATAAAAATAGACAAGAAAAATAATTAGAAGATACAGGTGTGTGTTCTTTGAATAAGATAATAACAATATAGATCAATATAAACGAACACAACAATAGAGAAAGAAAAGTAGTTACTGATGAAGATAATTTTGATTCTCAAACTTATGATAACGAGGAGGAGATTGAGAGACTAAGTGATGATTCTACTCTTCAGGAAAATATATATGATCAAAGTCAAAGAATATTGATACAAATCTAAAAGATTTATTAGTAAAAGATGACCCTATTAAAACCACTAATATAGATTTAAATTCTCAAAGGATAAATATTATAAGCACTTGAAAAATGCATAAATCTTGAAAAATCTTTGAAATATGATAATTTGTTGGATTACATTTATTTGCATAATTAAATATCATAAAAGAATTTCTAGGATTAGAAAATGATAAATCAATAATAGATTGTTTTCCAAATGCATATACATATAGTCCAGGTTGAAGGTCAAGACAGGTCGTCCAAGACCAAAGGTCGAGACTAGTTGTCCCAGGTCAAAGGTCTAGATGAACGGTTGACGAGTCGTCATGGGGTGAAGGTCATGACAGGACGCCCCGAGCTAACGGTCTTGAGGGGTCAGCCTAGGCAGATGGTCGAGACAGATCGTTTTTGGTCGAATGTTGAGACAGCCTAACTTGTGATGAAGGTTATGACGGATCGACCTAAGCAGGAGGTTGACAAACTAACTCATGATGAAGGTCGAAACGAATAGGTCTGGATCAAAGGTTAGTTCGAGTTAAAGTTTTGACTTTATATTGATTATAACTTATATGTCTAATAATATATTTAAAAAATAATAATATTTTTTCATGTTTAAAAAAACTTATGGGTTAATCCTAACGACTCACGAGACTTTTATGGATATTTTAGTCGTATAAACTTTTTCAATGGGAACCATTTAGCCCTCTAGGCCATTTTGGCCCTAAACCAAGTTCTATGATGTGGTTCTCTATGTGGAAGTATGTTCAGCATAACACAATGAGATGCTTCTTCACTTTCAACATTTTATAAACCTTATTAGCAGCTATGTGAAGAGGAAATTCATCTGGAGTTACGTTTGGGTAATTTAATGTGTTTGGGTATGAGTTGAAAAATCGATTTTGATCGAATCGATTCAATGAACACAGAAACTAATATTATTTGTTTCTTTATGAATGTAAATTTCTTAATTTTATATTGAAAAATCAATTATATGTCAAGAAGATCACGCAACCAAACACACGCTTAGAAATCAAGACACAATCTCAAATTCAGCAATGAGGTGTACTTATTCAAGTCTGCTACATCTTGGCAATGGTTTTCTACAGAAAAAAAAAAAAAGTGCAAATTTCGTTATTTTGTTTGGATTAAAATTCAGTGGCACATGCCTACATGATACGACAAAATAGATTTGTCTGTTTTGAATGAGGTTGTTTCGTCTGTGATTTGTTTCTCTTGGATATATTTTGATTGTGATAGGTATGACACGATTAATTAGGAGGTCGCATTTCCTTCATATATGTGATGAACATAGATAATTTTTGTAGTGTTTTGATTTGTATTTTATTTCATGTATATTCGATGTCTATTTATTATAATATTAATATTAATTAGTTTATTTAAAAAAATCATGTCTGCAATTCATACACCAAGATAAGTTGAACGTGAAAAATTAGCTTTTTTCTTTCATTAGTAAGTAAATTAGTTTTACTTTCAAAAGGTATTTCTTAGATATTAGGAATAAAGTCCAATTAAAATATATAAGTGGGATATAATTATTAACATAAACTGATTCATTAATATAAATATTAGAGTTTATATATTTAATTTCATGTTATCTTCAATGGGAATAAGACTACATTATAATAAATAAATAAATCGGTTGTAATTTTCTATTGACCACGTATCAAAAAGAAGTTCTTCAAACAACATTACAAATCTTGATCTCGTACCACTTCAATTATGATAAATCCGCAAATCTTAGTGTTGTAATTGTAACCACAATTGGAGCAATAATTGTTTGCATTCAAATATAAAACAATTCAAATCATGGCCGCACACAACACTTATGTAGTAAAAATCTGTATATTGCAAATCTTAAATTGTTGTAAAAATCGTAATGGCATTGTAATTAATATGATAAATTTAAAAAATAAGATTTTTTTTTATCAGTAGTGACAAATATATTAATCAAAAATAATGGATTAAATCAAATACATGCCCAGAATAATATGTAGAAAAAAACAATAAAAATAACAATATTACTCTTTTCCATATATGGCACTATAAACCGTTCTTGTCATCATTACATTAAAGATCAACCTCTTCATCAAATACTAAATTTTAAGTCACAATTCATATTTTATAATAGTCCTAATAAAATTTAGAAATGGACTTAGAAGTGGTTGATTTGGTGAGTTTAAAAAATGATGTCACAACGAAAGCCGCAACAACGAACTAATATCTACTATTAACCTATCACGTGTCTAATCATTTTCCCTAAACACTAAAGAAGTATTAGTTGCATCTAAACAAAAAGCTATTACAAATTTAAGCCAAATTAACCAATTCATGTTGTGCAAAATGTAATAATTATGCTTTTCAATTTATATTGAACAAAAGAGATTAAATTTAAAGTTACATTTCAGACTAGATACAAACAATAATACCAAAAAGAAAATACTCATCGATAACTATTTGTGATACGAGCCAAATTTTTAATTAAGATGCAATAGTAAAGTGAATTTTAAGTCCAATTAACCTTATAAAAGTGTTTTGTAAAAGTGAAGTTTGCATCCACTTATATACTATAAATTTATCTTATTTTAAGTCGATGTAGGACTTCCAACACACTTCTCTCACACTGTAGTTGTTAGGAATTCAAGTATGAATCTAAGTCCCACATTAAGTAAAAATAGAAAGTTGAACATCATATAAAGATGAAGACTCATAAACACATTGTTTTAAGGTTATGAGTTAAGAGTTGTGTCAATGTGTGGATTGGACTCATGTCTCATTGGTGTTATATCTCTCCGGTGATCCTCTCTCGAAAGATATTTTAAACATAATTCAACTTCACAAAATTTACTTATAAGATAAGATTTGCACTCACTTATATATTTATAAATTAACCTTATTTATAATTTATATAGAATTTTCAACAAAGTTTTCTCTTTGAAATTTTGTAAATTTTTTATTCAAATAAAAATAAATCAATACTAGTCATTCCCGATACACGAATTTAATAGTTTAATTTTTTTTTTTAATCATATAATATCAGTACGTATATATGTGTCAAAAGCTGAGTGAAAGTTGATGGAACCAAAACTCTTGACACATGCACAAGTGAGCATTAGGAGTACGTGAAAGGAGGGGTCACAAATTAAAACTTTTTGTTCTTCGCGATACTTGTCTATGCACGCAGGACTTTTGGTAGCATAATAATAATAATAATAAGGTGCCATTATTGATATCATGCCTCAAGCCAAGGGAAATTATTGGTTAAAGTTTATCTCACAATAATTTTTTTTTGTTTAATTTTATTTAGTGGAAAAGTGGGGGAATGTAAAGAGAAATGAAATTGGGCACTTTTTGAAAATCGTCATTTAGCTTCTCCTTTATAAAAGCATACGTAGATGTCGTTTATGAAGTGTCATAACTTTCCCTATGAGATTGGAAGGGGCAACCTTGAATGAATAGTGTAGTAATTGACTTACACAAGAAATTTTGTTATTGATATATAAAGTATGTATAAAGAATCCATTAGCCATCTAAATATAAATTAAATGAATAATATATAAGAAAAACAAAACTCATAAACTTAAAATTTTACAATTTTATATTAAAAATAGTGTCAAAATTTTAATATGTACAACTTATATCTGAGAGATGATTAATATTCTAATCTATTTAATACCATTTAAAGATTATATTTTTAAAGTATGTAGCATACATTCTTTTTGTTAAATAGTATGTAGCTAGCTATAACTTTTCATTTTCTCGAACAAACAAGATAAGGTTATTACAATAAATGATTTAGAATTAAAATCATGTGAGGAAGTGGATATGTTTCTAAATTTGGTACATTTGCTTCAATTTTAATTACTTCAAAGTAAAGGGACATATAAGATTATACAAATGAGGATTTGTAATTAGATTAAGTACAAATTACTTGGATTCAAACCTATACACATCGCATGAAAGGAAAGTTAACTAATTGAACTAACTTGTTTCGGTATTTTGCTTAGTGTACAATATACTTTTTTTTTCACAAAAACTTTTATTAATTATTTTAATATCTCAATAATTTCTTCAGGAAATTTACTTTATAGACAATTATTCTTAAAGGCACGAAACACAAGAAAATAAACAACAAAATATAAAAATTTATGTGATTCGACATCTTTTGTCTACATCCGAGAAACTAGCAATGTATATTAACATGTTACGAATTTTATAAATAAATTTTAAAAAACTTTTCTCATCACAATTTTTTTTAGATAAACCTAAGTGATTTATTTTTCCATTACAATCCCATCATCTGTCTACCTCAATCTTTCAGGGTGCCTATTAAAATTAGTATATCTAAAATTTGTTAGTGTTTTTAATGCATTTACTAAACATATAAATTTGGTCACGAAAGTAACTTTATTACTTTTAAATTAACATCGTTGACAAGTAATCATCCTAATCACATGTTTTTAGGTATCTTACATGTTAAAACTAGTATATGAACAAGGTTAATTCAAAAGTAACATCGAGACCTAACTCGCATATTTAATTAAATAATGGGAATTAAAAATAATAAAACGTTTGGAGAATATCAATTTCAACACGAGTTAATTTAGAGTAAACAAATATTTAACCCATTTTCGTCCAAGTTTTAGTTCAATATGATATTTTAAAATCAAATAATTTATTAAAATTATAAGGAAGATAAAAGTCATTAATTAAAATAAAAATAAAGAGAAAATAAATGTTATTTTATTAAAAAATTTATATGAGAGTTAGATGTCATTTTAATATTAAATAAGATCAATTTTGGAGACATTTGTCCAATTTTCTCATAAAATAACTAAATTTCAGTTTTTTTAAGTGTTTGGCTAATATACTTATTTTAAAAGTAAATAGTTTTTTCTTATTTTAATAAACAATTTCCATCCACTTCTTATTTTAAAATATGTTAATTAAAAAACAAAAATGGCTTAAATTTTTATAACAATCGGCCTCTTTTCTTCCTGTTGACTTTTCTTCCTGTTATCTATTTTCTAATTGCAAAAGGAGTTATAAAAATTGAGTAAAATGGGTTTGTACGGTAATTGTTTATAAAAATAGATTTCAGTTGATAAAAAAAAATTACTTGCATATGTTTTTGAACCAATCATTCTAAAAGGTTAAAAAAGAAGTTATTTTTAGAAAAACCACAGAATAACTTTTTGATGTTTCATTTATTTATTTGTTTTAAGAAACGTTATAGACACAGTGTCACCAAACCAAACTTCTTCTTTTTTAATTTTCCTTTCTAAAACATTTATTAGAAGTTATTTCACAAAACAAATTTGAAAATATAAAATCCAAAACACAATCAAACAATCCACCAAGATAGCATTTCGATTAATTTAGATTCTATGGTGGATTTCTGATACTGTGTCTATGTTATGCTTTTAAAATATATTAAATATTAAAAATTTTAATATATGTATATTTTAGAGACACAATGAAAAGACAACACCAAAAGTTATTAGAAAATCTGGACTTGATTTCAATTGTTAATAACATCACTTTTTTGACATGATTTACAACAATTAGTTTGTAAAAAAAAAAAAATCACAACATTTTCTATGAATAGAAACAATTTAAGTTGAACATAAGAAAATGAAATTCATTAGTGTAACGCGAACGAGGAAGATGCGCAATTTTATCAATAAATTGATAATAAAAAGTGTACTTTGAACACAACAAAAATATATATATTATGTGTATGTATATCCACACGTAAGTGGTGACAAGAAAAGAGGAGGAAGGGATGACAATGTTGTTAAGGAAAGTGGGAGTTGTGAGCTAATAAAGTTCTTCCTTTCTTCTTTTTCATATTTCGTGGAGGAACGTTGTTTCCCTTAAATATTCACACCATAATTGTTAGCATAAAGAAAGAAACGAGAAACCAAAAAAGAATGAGATAAAAACGAGTGATGTGACAAAAAAAAAAATGTCTGTGAGAAGAGAACTGAACGTAACTTTATTTTTAATGCATTATTGATTTTTAAACGCTGTCACACTCACTCATTTTTGTTGGAGTGGGAACGTAGCGAAGTTAGCAAGTTGACGGTTCAGAGAGTTTTCTAATCAAAGAAGAAAAAGTAAAAGTTGTGATTAGTTTTATTTACTGTAGCTTTTAAATTTCATTTTGTTATCTTTGGCCCAGCATTGCTTTTATAATTTGTTTGCATGCGGGGGAAGAATAATAAGGATTCTATTAATCAAGCAATTCAGTTACTGAGTTTTCACATCTATATATCTATATATCTATATATCTATCTATATATATTCAATTCTGAGCATCAACTGAGAGACTTTCTTGGAGTAACCAAATTCCGAGGTTGCATATTCTATCGAGCTAGCTGGCTATCTATATAGGTTGGTGTATGTTCTTCAATCTGCAACAGTAGAGTTAGTGTTTCGTTTGCTTCCAATTTTGGTTCGTTGTCGTTTTGACAAACAGCTTGGACTCAAGTGGGTCAAAACTAGTACCACTTTGGCTGATTGCTGTTTAGTTCTAGAAAAAATTTCATGTCATGCATGACGTTGAATTTGCTATGACAGAATGAATACGACGGTTTTGATTGTCTGAGTTAAACTAATTAACTTTATTTTAATTGGGGGGTTTTCTGCGGATCTTTTTTCTATTTTCACCTGCTGACACAAAAACTCTAGTGTGAATCTGGTTAGAGGTTCAGAGTTTTATTTTACAAGCAAGATTTTAGCACCATTTCTGTTTTTCCTGCACATGGCAACATAGATGCTATTTTTGTTGCTGCAAACTGCTGATACTGTTACTCTTTTATTTATTTTTGGGACAGAGGAAGAGAGTATTTGAAGTTTTTGAGCTATTGGAATCAGAATTAGGATTGTAGAAGTAGCGGCATGTCTCTTGTTTGGTGATAAGTGGCATCAAACTAATGTTTTTGCAGAGAACTCTTCTTTTATCATTTGATTGCAAGAGATAAATGAAAATGGACATATACGAGCCATTTCAGCAAGTTGGCATGTGGGGTGACGGCTTTAAAGTTGATGGTGGCCTGAATTCAATTGCTTCCCCAATATTAATGGTTGACACTAATGTCGAGACCAAGGTGAGGTTTTTTTCTGGTGGGTTAACTTCATTTTATTTGAAAACTAGACTACAAGTCTAAGAGATTTTTGGATCTGAATTCGAATTCTCCAGTCTGAATATATTCCCCAAGAATCAAGAGAGCCTTCTGGAGCCGATCAAGAGACCACAGACAAAGATGTTAACAAGGTGATGAAGTTTCTTCAAGGCATGGCCATTGAAATGTTTTCTTGTCTCTTCTTTCGTTGTAAATTTTGTAGTACTAGGATGTTTTGTCAGTGGCAGAAGAGTTCTCTACTTTGCTGTTGTGTACTTGTCTGTGTCTGATAACCGCCTGTTATGAATGTTTAGATGAGAAGACGTTTAGCTCAGAATAGAGAGGCTGCTCGGAAAAGTCGATTGAGGAAAAAGGTAGGATGAATGAAGTTACAAAAGGTAGCCAGAATCTGTCTTCTGATTGTTCCTTTTTGTTCTCCATAGGCGTATGTTAAACAGTTAGAATCAAGCCGTACGAAGCTCATGCAATTGGAGCTGGAAATTGGGAGAGCAAGAAAACAGGTGAACCAAAACTCTAAAATCACCAACACCTTTAATCTTCCTTTCTTTTATCATGTGAAGTTTATACCAAAATTTCTACTTGCAGGGTCTGTACATGGGCACTGCATTAGATGCCAGCTATATAGGATCAACATCAGAAACAATAAACCCAGGTTTGTGACTCTTTCTGTAGAAATTTTTCCCTTTGTGTTTGCAGCACTGTTAAATTCTTCTTAGTAGTCCTTCTGTTACATGAAACAGTTATTGTAGCATTCGAAATTGAATATGGACAATGGGTTGAAGAACAACACAGGCGGAATGAAGAGCTTAGACATGCATTTCAAACTCAAGCACCCGATGTTCAGCTGAATGTAGTGGTTCAGAGTGTCTTGAACCATTACTCAAATCTCTTCAGAATGAAAGCAGATGCTGCAAAGGCTGATGTTCTGTATTTACTCTCTGGTGTGTGGAAAGCATCAGTGGAGCGCATCTTCCTTTGGATTGGAGGGTCCCGTCCATCACAACTTCTAAACGTACATTCCCCACACTAAATCTCATTTTGATAATGTTTTTGTACAAGGGGTGGTGCTTTACATGTTCATGGTGCGGTTTAGATGTATTAAAACTCAATAAAACAAATCACTTAGCCTTTTTTGCAGATTATCGTACCACAACTTGAGCCTTTGACTGATCCACAAATTGTTGGTATTAACAATCTCCGCCTATCATCTCAGCAAGCTGAAGATGCTCTTTCACAGGGTTTGGAAAAACTTCAGCAGAGTTTGGTCCATGACATGGCAGTTGATCCATTGGGTGTAGGAAACTTCGGACTTCAGATGGCTCTTGCTATTGACAAATTTGAGGCACTAGAAGGTTTTGTAAACCAGGTAACTGCATGCCCTTTTTTGTAACTTTTTTTGAGATAGTACAGATAAAACTTATATGAAGTTCTCTAAATACTTTCAGTATTGCTCTCTATCTTGAGGTAAAACTCTAATGCTGATAAAATCTTCACCCAAAAACATGCAAGGAATAGTACATTGGAAATTCTTACAACTTCAAATTTACTAATTCTGACCCATGAATGCCATATTTGGTCATTTGTAACACTGTGATGAAGAACTGAAATGCATTCTATTCTCCACAGGCAGATCACCTTAGACAACAAACTCTGCTTCACATGTCACGCATCCTCTCACCTCACCAAGCTGCTCGTGGCTTGCTGGCTCTTGGGGAATACTTTCACCGTCTTCGCACACTTTGCTCTCTTTGGACTTCTCGTCCATGTGAACTTCCCTAGTTTAGTTTCCCTAACTCAGGCTCCTAGTACTCCACAAATAACCGAAGGTTGCTCCTTAAAGGAAGAAACATGTACCTCCTACTGCATAACTTCAACGGGATTATCTGTTATGTGCTCTGCGAACTGTTTCTGAGTTTTGGATATTAATGTATGATTATGAAAGTTAGTGTACTACCATGAAGCAAATTATGTGATTTGCTGCTGTAGAGAGTATGATTGTACATAAACAGTGTATCATCTTAAGTGCTATATCATCATGAGAAACTTTCTGCTATCTTGAAACAAACTTTATTACTTTACTTTGAATTTATCTCTTTTGTTTATTGTACGTGAAAAGTAAAGAAAACAATAATTTCAATTATATGGCTATACTATACAGGAGGCATTTCAAAATTTTAAAATATATGATCATAATATAAATTGATAAGAAAAAGGTAGAGTATACATGTATTTAGTTTTTACACATGTAATTTAACTACAAGTTATTGTGTAATAAATTTACTAATTTTCATATGATCATTTAACGTGCAGTTTATTTATGATTTTTTTTAATCAATGTTTGTTTATTGTACTATCACAATAAAAAAATTTAAAAACTTAATTGATAAAAATTCAGAATCAGTAACTCTAGTCCACAAGTTTCCCGGGAAAAATATTCGCGGCTCTCATTCACCAAAAAATGAAAAAAGAAAATCATTATTTCATCTCTAAGAAGAGTTGCAGAGCAAAACTTTGAAGATTCTGTGAGATTCATGAGTGTTAGTTATCGTTGAGGGGCCCAGAACCTCTTTTCTTCGTTCACGTCTTCCACTACCTACAAGAAAGGGTTTTGTGCTTGTAACTCGAATTGGCACCGAGTGGAGAGTTTCAAAAATCAGGGGGAAACTATGAGCAATCTGAGAACCCTCTGTAGACCTCATACGGTGTTCTCTTTTATTAGTTGCAGACACCAGTTTCGATCTATTTCGTTTCCAAACCCTAATTGGAAGCCCCGTTTGCCGACGCCGTTTTTGTACTCTACAATCGGTTCTTGGGGTTCGAATCCATGGTTTCGCGTGAATCAGAGGAGAACTGTGGCCAAGGCATCGAATTGGACTGAACAAAAATCCCCATATGAAACTCTTGGTAATTTTTACTTTCAAGTTTGTTGACAATTCGCGTTACTGAGAAAATGGGGAAAAGAAAACCGGCTTTGAGGTAAAAAAGGATTCTTAGAAAGAGAAGAAATGATGGGTAACGCTGAAATCGAAATTTCTTAAGCCCTAATCAAGTCAACTTTTTTCATAGGAACTTACTGCAGAAGAAAATAAAAGATAAAATTATTTAAACTTCTTTCATTAACTCAACATGTTTTTTTTTCTGCTACAAGTGTTTAGCGAGAATCTAAGCTTTAGGAGTGGAAACGAATGTCTTTTTTTCTGTAGGAAGAGAATAGAGATGGAAAATTCCTCTACATACTTGTTTGACAGTTCCTTCTCCAATTGTCTGGTGAACAACAGAATTGGAAGGAGATGCTGATGAGGAGCAGATAAAAATTGCTTACAGACGCTTGGCCAAATTTTATCATCCAGATGGTGTGTACCTCCATCTTAGCTACTTGCTTTCATGAAGTGTCATTTGAAATGTATCTATCAATTTGATATTTAACTTTGCTGGTTGTGGTGGCCTGATGCTATATCTTGCAGCAATATATTATTATGTTCATTCAAGATGAAGCCAGGCAACTACTTATAAGTTATGATTTTGAGTTTCTACATCTTGTTTCAAATGCTAGTCTTCTGGAACGTGGGAAATATTTTGTTTTTCTTCACAAGAATGTTTCTATGAAGCAGTTATGGCTAGTGACTGTTTCTTCAACTGTGTGCCACACGACTTAGTTGTGAAACAGCTTTTCTCTGCTGGTATTGTTTATAAAAGTGGAGTATAATCTCTTGATCAAGACGTACTAACTCTGTTTACTTTACTCTTTAAGTCTATGATGGCAGAGGTAACCTTGAAGAAGGTGAAACATCAGAAGCTAGATTCATCAAGATTCAAGCTGCTTATGAATTGCTTATAGATGGAGAGAGGCGAAGACAGTATGATATTGATAACCGGGTGAACCCTATGAAGGTAATAGTTTTGCGGCTGTTTATTATCAGTTGTTGACTGGTCACACCTGTTCATTTAGAATTCTAATTTACACTTGTTTGTACTTCTGAACGAGTATGGATCTTGTTATATGGTATTTTAAGTGGATCATAATATGTTGTTGTTCCTAGTATCAAGCGTGAACAAATTCTTTTGAGCAATAGTGTTGATGTATTACCTTCAATTTCTCCTATTTTTAAGGTGGTCAGTAAAACTATATGTTTTATATGAACAGAAAACATAACGTTAATTAAGGTGGTCAGCAATCTCCAATGTCTCCTATTTTTAAGGTGGTCAGTAAAACTAATATGTATGAACAGAAAACATAACGTTAATTAAGATGTATCTACCATATGAACTGTTTGGCAACCATAATCTTTAGATGTTAATTGATGTTAATGAACAGTCAAAACCGCTTCAGTTTTTAATCCTTTAGGAAGGAAAGAACTTCATTGAATAACTACTTTTTCACCTATGTGTACAGAGAATATACTTCTCATGTTCTGTTTTCCAATTTCTCGTCAGTATAACATCTAAAGCAGAACAGCGCCTCTGATTCTCCAAGCATTGTTTTTACTATCTTTTAAAATGGATAATAATGGATGTACACTTCTGTAATTAGAATATGTTTACTTTTCTTATTCTTGACCACTGTGCTTCTTTGTTTTCTTCAGGCATCTCAGGCATGGATGGAGTGGCTTATAAAAAAGCGAAAAGCTTTTGATCAGCGGGGTGATATGGCAATTGCTGCTTGGGCTGAACAGCAACAGCGCGAGTTAAATCTTCGCGTGCGTCAACTTTCTCGTTCAAAGGTATTGTGGTATGCTTGAAAATGTTGCCATCTTAATGTAATGTAGGCTTGAATGGTTTGTCAAGAAGACTAGGTCAGAGTTTTGTCAAATTTTCTTCCAACCATAATCAACATTACAACCTGGTTTTCTTACGTGAAGTAAGTCCGTCACTTCCATGTTTGAGTGAACTTAAACTATAAATGATCCTAGCTTGGTATATAACATGGCACATCTGTTTTTCTCTGGAGAATGGGTGTTGGAAAGAATCAGTATTATCACATATTTCATCTGTTCTCTGAGCAATGTTCCAATTTTTTCTATGCATCTAATTGGAATTATTTTACATAATCTCAGACTGATCCAGACGAAGCTAGGAGGATTCTGGCAAGAGAGAAGAAGGCCTCGGCCGATTATTACTCGAATACCCTTAAAAGGCACACACTTATACTGAAGAAGAGAGATTTGATGCGAAGAAAGGCCGAGGAAGAAAAGAAGAAGACTATCAGCCGGCTCTTGGCAGCAGAAGGTCTTGAACTTGATGATTCAGATAGTGATGAGGCACTCTAGTCAACATAGGGACTTTCTTTCCACAAACCAATACCTAATATTTGATTCAAATACCTTGATGTCTCCCTCAGCAAATCCAATTATTTTGTAATTATTGTTCACAAAAGATATATGTACATATATTTATTATTTTAATCTCAAATGAGAAGCTGGTTTTTCAGTTGTATTATATCACTATTATGATGATCCGAAATTTGGAGAAGTCTAAGATAACTAGTAACGTTCACCTTAGATTTCTGTCCACTTTAAGTTGTTGAATACTATTATGCATGTTGAAAGTTAAATTCCTTTTGTTTGTTCATCTTGGGGAAAGAAAGTGAAGGATTAATTAGACGTCTTCGGATTTTTTTTTTTTCTTTGTGGTCTGCGGAGAATAGTTAATTTATATTTACAGGAGTGAATGATTGACATTTTTGCGAATTGTTTAATTTATTTAAATAAATTCTATGGAGAAACTTCATCAAAAAATTAATTCTGTTCTATTTAAGAATAAAAAATCTGCCATTTACTTAAAAACGGAAAAGAGCTTGCATAGGCAAGAAGTGTCAACTCGAATCGTGGATTATGTGAGTGCACATTCTAATGACCAACCAACAAAAAGAATGACATAATTTTGTGTTTTTCTGTTAATTCACTTTTTTGTTTTTGTCTTCGTAAGTAAGATTTATACGTGAACAAAAACCAAATAATGGATGTTAATCCTAGGAAAATAACAATGTGAAAGTGTAACATATGTAATCTGTCTTAATGTTGGGGGAATGAAAAATAAAACATGCTAGCTAAATTAAATCAACTAAGAATGATTTAAATGCAATGCATGAAACTAAACATAATGCAGAAACTACTCGTAATCAGGGAGCATGATTTTCTACATGAACAAGATGATGCAATGATCTCTAAAACGAATTCTAATGCATGGAAATTATGTTTGAACGCTTAAAATGCAAGTTAATATGTAAAGAAACACATTCTACCAATTAAAACTAAGTAAAACAATGCAGAACTATGAAAACGAAATTTGTTTTATGAAATGCCAAAGAGAAAACCTAATTTTCACAAGGTGTCTGACAAAATGACTAAGTGAAAGCAAAATGTGTTTTATCCAATAGAAATGCTTTGAACACATTCATATACCTAAACCTACTTATGATATGAATGCAGAACTGTCTAACAATGTAAAATTCACAAAATCCCAGATGAAAACCAAATCTGGAAGCAAAACCAGTGTATCAGCATTCAGCTTATAACAGCAAATGTGCATCACTATACAGAACTCTCTTGAATGGTAAAATGCACATGCAAACATATTTAAATTCATCATATTTAACAACTGGAACATAGAATTCATCAAAATAAACTGCAGAATTGAAATTCCTAATTCTAACCAAGCATGTAACCTAGACTAACAGAATTTTAACTGCCAAAACTGTAAAATCTGAATTAAATCTGAGTTATAATGATTGCAACGTGTTTATTAACAAGAAAGCATGTAATGGAATGTAAATTTGATGAAAAACAGATTAGAGAATCAAAAATCATTTAACAGGTTGACTATCAGCGTAGCTGGCAAAGTGTTTGTTTGTTCTAAACCAGAAAGTGAAAATGCTACTCAAGTTCATTTAACTCTCAATCTTGTTTGCTAAGGTTCATTTCTGAATTCCTTAGAATATAAAGATCACTTTGGATTCACTACTATCTCAGCATGAGTCCATGACTGAGTCTAGTATGGTGCAAGAATGAAAATCAAATGTTCAAAAGTGGAAAATTCAGATTCTGACTTAATAGTAAGAAAACAGGTTTGAGGCATTGAATTGAAATTGCAATTGAATAGAAACAAAGAGAGTAACAGAAATGATAAAGCAATTCAGAGAACAAAGTAGTAGAACATAATTGAAAGTAAAACTGACTTGAATTGAATGAATGTTGATAGAATTACAATGCACTGAAACTCTTGGAAGCCTAGCTCAATTTGGAGTCTGAGACCACCTATTTCTTCAGAGAAAAGCTATTCTAAAACTGAGAAATGTAAAAATCTGATTCGTCCTTTTTGAAAGTTTCAGATGCAAACCTTTTATATGCTTCTAAGAATCCAAACCTCGAAAACTGGAAAACAGCCTAGAACTAGTCATATTAACTGCCAATAGCAAGTAAAAATTATGTATAAACTACCTAGACTAGCCTAGTCTATCTATACAAATGACCTAAGTAGCAAGTAATCTAATTCAGCTTCTCTTCTCCTCCACTGGCTGGTGCAGGTAATATATGAATGCAGAATCTGACAATTGGAGTCCCAACCTCTAGTAACAGGTTGCTGCTACTGGTCCAGCAGGTTTCCCTTCCTCATGTTCAGCTTGTTCAAGAGTCTTTTGTTCATTTCAGCTTCTTTATTCACAGGGTGGTGCAGTTTGCAATGACAATTTCAATTCCATCTCTTCAGCTCTAACTTGATCCAGCTGGTCACACCAATAATGAGTAACTCAGCTCAGCTCTTCAACTATACACCGAGACCAGATTTCCTCAAATTCACTGGATCAGAATTGTTAATTTCCACAGCACCTAAAAATCAAAAACTAAACAACAAAATTGTACTTCAAAAGATAAAGAATAAAGCTCAATTAAGCTACTAACTAAAACTAAACAAATACACTAAATCACGAACTAAAATATATACTACAAATAGAAATCAAAATCAAAATTTTATTTATTTACAAGACTAGAAATTTACTATACTAAGAACTGAACTAAAAATATGTCTAAAAACACTTAGTTAAAGATTTTAAGAAGAACTAGTATTTAAGCAATCAAAACTAAATCTATTCTAAAACTAAGAGTTTAAGAACAAAATATAACCCAAAGAGATGCATTTAACTAAGAAAAACTCAATCAAACCGAGACTCATCAATACGCCATGGTAAGTTCCACGTTTGTCATGCCATGGTTAATATTTCACCAAACATAATCGCTTTGCTGTTTCTTAATGGTATCTGTTCATCTTAAACTATTAAACTAATGGTAAAAGCAAAATTTGTGCCAAAGTATCAATTAATATGACAAAAGGGTAGTCCAATTAACGATAAGAAGAATCACAAGTAAAATACAAAATTTATAAATAACTGCAATGTGACAAAACTATGGTTAGAACTGTCGTTTTCTGTTACATTTCCTTTCTTCTATAGCCCTGTGCTGTATCCATACTGTCTAATTCTTCTCCCTTTTATGCATGTTGATGACTTATTGATGCAACGAATTTTAGTGCCCGGAACTGCAACTACGAGTAGCCAAAGTCATTCCCTAGATTCATCTACTGGGATGCTCAATGTAAGTGGCATGTTTCTCTGAAAGAAGTTTAATCAGGGGATTCTCTACATCATTATCTGACAGATTCTTATCGCGCTTAACTACAACATTCTCAGCACTGGTGACAACCACCACTTGCTCCTTGCGAGATGAGAGTTCATTTGCAACTACTGCATCCATCTTGTACTTTTCAAGAGCTGCACTAGCCTTCTTTAGAAGAATGTTTGAATCTGTCTCTAACTGTCAGACAACGAAGAAAGGTAAATATTAGCCAACACAAATACTATTTCTCATTATGTCATTTCATTCTATGTTTGGACGTCTGTTTGGCAAAAAACAGCAAAATAACATCACTAACGTGAATACCTGATCACTCTACTATCAAGAGATATTTTGATACTCTCAAAGAAATGCCAACTATTTTTATTTCTACAAATCTTAGAGAAAAACATAGACAAAAGTGTATGTTTCTATAACTTTGGAAAGGACAGTCTTTGATATGCAAGGTACTTTTCTTTTTGTTACTGTTTGCTTACGACTGCCTAAGGACTAAAAATATGGAAAGTTACAAGTCAAAAAAAGCAAAGATTTCAAGTTTCCCATTAGAGGATGCACTCTATACTTGAAACTTCTCATTTCTTGATTACTTGATCATTCAGAGCAATGATTAACAAAACTGTTTTTCAAAGAGAAAAAGATGGCTTTTGATCATTATTATTTTTTTCCGAATACCATCAATACCTTGAAAGATATGCAGAAAGCAAGAGGAGCCCAATCATTCCTGAGCACCGACAACATTTTTGGCACATTAACTAGTTTCACATCTAAGAGGTGAGATCCTGACTGAATTTTGTGCTCTACCTGCAGGATTAATATACATCAAGATAAACATTACCAAGTAAATATTTTCTGAAATGCAGTAACTCCAACCTAGCATTATAGGGCAACTTTTATTTTAATTATCAACCACACAATACTTCGATTTTTCTTCAAAGTGCATCTTCCCATTTTAACATCCCTCGACTGTAATTTATCCAAAAAAGGCACAGAAATTTTAAAGTTCCACACACTTTTGGCACATGTGAAAGTTATACTACTGACACAAAAGCTACACGCAATTGCTTAAAAGTTATACTACTGACACAGAAGCAAAGCTAGGAAGTATGTGACATTCCCCTAAGTTTACACGTGAAGCTACACGCAAATTCTCTATATAATATCTCCTGTACAAGTATTATATTTGATTCAAGCAGCGATGGAAATATCTTCATATTGATAAGTTATTGTTCTTAACCAGCTACACAATCATTCAAACCAATGTTAAAGACAAAACTGCAATAAAACTTTCACGGAATGATGAATCAACATAACATATTTATACCATTTCCTTCCAAGGAACGTAATAGTCAGACGCTGCAGCAGCAAGATAGAACATTGCACGTGGGCCAATACACCTCAATGACACTGCAATAATTTGTAACATCTGCAAAATCAAGAAAAGTAACAATGACAAAACAGCACTGACAAATGTACTGATTAAACACCTAATAAAAGTTATAATAAAACATGTGGCTCTCTCTCTTGCAATCAGACCAACACATGAAAATCAGAAGACACAATAATTCGATCCACCTCCTCAACATTGGTTGCATCAAATCAAATGAACACTTACAATTTACAAGCATTGACTAGAGCTAACCTGGAGATACTCAAATATGGTGTTGAAATGCAGTTTCAACAAGAGACCACCTGTCACTGCCTGCAATAGAATGAAAACCCAAATGAGGCTATAACTATACCAAATAATTTGAACCTGATGCACCATAAATTGAAAAAATGACATGAAATCATGGAAAATAAGATAAATGAAGAGCACAAAATCCAATCTCCATGTCATACAGTGTGATGATCCACGACAGCCCTCTTCACTGCTTCCGAATAAGTCTCGCAAACTGAAGTATAGAACAGAATTTGCCAAAATCAGGATAACTCCAGGAGTTTGTATAAAATAGCAATCGAAGGGGAAAAATTTGAAGTACGTCTGCTAATTGGCAATGCCACAAGATAACCAATGAAATTAATCTGAGTGGACTTCATCTGAGAAATAGAAGGAAAAAAAAAAAAAACGATGCACGTTTTGTAGGTTAATTAAATATGTACACTTTTTTCTAGCCTTCGATGAATCATAATAATTTTATCTTTTTGTTATGGTGCGAGAAGAGAAAAAAACAGAAACTTATAACCTTGAATGTTCGACTCATCGGTGGGCTTGAAGCATTCAAGTAAAGGATCATCAGGAAGGGATCTACAAAATGGCTGGAAACTTCCCCTGCATACATTATCTATTGTTGATCACCAATTCATAAAACAGAAGAAAATACTACTTCCCAGGTCCAGAAACTCACTTCCGGTTAAGAAAGATAACAGCATATCCAGCCTTCAAAAAATACCTACAACACAACCGCGAACATGTTCTTCTCAATAGAATTAAAACAAATATTTATACAAGAACAAGACAATGCAAACCGCAACGTACTCTGTGGATGTGGCCCCTCTGTGACCCGAACTGAAATTGTCAACGTACCGAACACAACGTTGTTCCAACGGAGCAGTGGTGCCACCAGAAGTCACACAAACAATTCTCCTCGCTTTCCCATTTTCTGGAGAAACCAAAATCCACCACACATCATTTACAGGAAGCACACAAAAGGAGAAACACAACACCAAATGTAGTAACAGACAACTCACCCGAAGGAGAAGAATTGCGTTGAATGAACTGATCCAACTGTTGAGTTATTCCATCACTGTTCTGCAAAGGAGGAGCAGAATCAAAAAAGGCTTTCACTTCTGCTTCAAGGGTCTCACCTGGAACTTCCAATCCCTTTGTTGCATCCATCATAAATTGCACACAATCCTGTCCCTGAATGGATTGTCTTTTATTAAATATTCCCCATCATCCAAAAATCTTAAATTGAGTAAAACTAAATAAGAGAACACTGGAATGAAACAAAGAACGAAAAAATTCACATCAGAAAACCCTAACAGTGCGTAATTTTGATTGTGAATAAGAGAAAAGTTTGAAGTTGAGATAACTAACGAAGCAGAGAAGATAGGAATTAGCGACAGGTAGTGAAGGTGAAAGTTTTACCAAAGGTGGTGCGTCTTATAGTTGAGGCATTTGCTTGGTGGGACTATTTTATTCCCAACAATAATAACAGAGAACTATATTGGGTGCTTCCTAATAAAAGCGAATTAAACACATAAAGGATTTGTAATTAAAAGTGAATATAATTAGTTGGATTTGGTATTAAGATGATGAAATTATAAATTGATTTGTGGGCTAATAAATCCTATGCTTAGACCCTTAGTCTACGTTTTGGCTTCGCCCCTTCTCCCCCTTCTCTTCTCTTGCACATAAATTAATGTATTGGCTCACTTTAACGTCAGCATTTCTTTCTTTGTATAACATGTACTATAATATAATATAATATCAATTTTGGATTTTTTTATTTTTTTATAAATTATATATATATATATATATATATGATTTTTTAAAATATTAGTTAATATATTTTAAAAATTGATGGAAATTAAATTGTGTGTCGATTTATTTCTTTTGTAAAACATAACATTCAATGTTAATAAATAATAAAAAGTAAAGTTAAATAAAATAAAGAATACAAATATTTAGGTTTAACTAATCTCTTAAAAGTCCAAAAATGTCAAATTGAGACTAAAAAATCGGAACTAAATTGAGATTAACAAAAAAATGTAAGGTGAATTCAACATTTTTTTACGAATACAAGAAAAAAAATAATTAACCAGGTATTTATTAAGATATTTTTTATTTTATTTTTGTCTTTTTAGTTTTTCACAAATTATACTCATTACTCACTCTTGTTGCAATTGAAATCGCGACGGGATGGCAAACGAAGAAAAAAAAATGATTTTGAAAAGAGATTTGAAGTCGTTACCATATTTATTTCTGGAAAACTATGTAAAACATAAAAGATTAAAATACTCTGTTGGTCCTCGTTTTTGTAGCAAAATCTCAATTTGGTCCTCGTATTTTTATTAGTCTCAATTAGGTCCTCATTTTTGTAAATTAGTATCAATTAGGTCATTTCCGTTAGTAGAGAACTGTTAAGTAGGTGTCACGTGTCAGCTCCTCGTTTTTTGAATTTTTTGAATTTTTTTGAGTTATTTTTGAATTTTTGAATTTTTTAAAAAAAATTTAATTTTTTAAAAAAAAATATTTATGCCACATGTCAGGTTTGTAGTGTGTCACATGTCAATTTAATATGGTGACACATGTCAAATTATTGTATGAATCTCAATCTGGTCCTCATATTTGTTAATTTGATTTGATTTCAGTCCCAAATATTTATAAAAAAATTTAATTTCATGTGCTCCAAATTTAGAACAAATTTAATTTTTTTATAAATGTTATGATGATACTTTTATTACAAGTGATATTTCTATTACATATTTTTAACAATATTTAATTTATTTAAATTTATATTTTACATTAAACTTTATTTAAATTTTATTTTAAAATTATAAATATATAGATTAATAAATTTATATTCGAAATATTTGTATAATATTCAATATCAACAATATTTT